>ERZ812616.2154-NODE-2154-length-17939-cov-3.712648_pt1 | contig 17939 bp, 15 predicted proteins | sample MGYA00376249_ERZ812616 | MGnify/ENA primary metagenome ERZ812616 (study PRJEB26924, sample SAMEA4378265) | human gut metagenome | biome: human gut; feature: human-associated habitat; material: faeces | place: China | collected 2013 ... | reverse complement strand
GCTGGGGCGTCCCTTTTTCCATCCCTGCCGGCAGAAACCCTTTCCGCTGCCTGCCGGCGGCACAGCAAAAAAAGGGTCCCGGACATTTGTCCGGGACCCCATATGCTCTATGCCATGCGCTTACTTTCAGCGCCTTATTCCGTCTCGATGAGACCGTAGCCGCCGTTGTTGCGGTGATACACCACGCAGATATTGCCGGTCTCCACGCTGCGGAATACATAGAAGGAGTGATCCAGCAGGTTCATCTGCAAAATGGCCTCCTCGGTGCTCATAGGCTTCACGGCGAAGCGCTTGGTACGCACCAGATGATACTCCGGCTCCTCCACCACATCAAACTCGGCAGGGATATTGGAGGTCAGAGCGTCGGGGCGCAGATTCCGGGCCAGCCGGGTCTTGTTCTTGCGGATACGGCGGTCGATGAAGGCCACCGCCTCGTCAATGGCGCCCCGCATATCCCCGTCGGGGTCCTCCTCCTGCGCCCGAAACAGCGTGCCGTTGGCGGCCCGGATGGTCAGCTCCACCACGCAGCGGTTCTTTTTTTCTACGGCGAAGGTCACAAAGGCGTCTGCCTCCTCCGGGAAGTACCGATCCAGCTTGCTGATCTTCTTCTCGGCATATTCCTTGATGGAGTCGTTCAGCGCAACTTTCTTACAGGCAAATGTGAACTTCATGTGGCTTGCTCCTTTCCAAGTGTCCTTTGCAAAAAGGGGGAAGGGTCGGGGAGAGGTTTCCCCTTATCCTTGTGGGCATTATACCATGTTGCATACTGTTTGAAAAGGTGCTTTGCCTATTTTTGTGGATAATTCACAAAAAGTTAAAATCCGCGACAAATTCGACAGGAAGCGGAAAAAGTTCCCGTTTTCCGCCAAAAGCTCCTATTTACAAAACTGTCGGACGGGTATATCATAAGCATCGGAAGCTTTCCAATATCCCACCCGCTTGGGCCGCTCTGCTTGCAGGGCGGCTCCTTTTTATGGAAAGCCACAAAATCATCCCATCAGCACCTGCGCTGCGGCGTCACAGCCGAGAGAAGAACCTCCTCCACCCATAGATGTTCTTGCACATTTCAGCAGATATGGTATACTGTAAATCAGAGAATAACAGGATAGGGAGGGCTGATTCGGATGCGTATCACCCGTCGTGAGAAAAAATTCTGGGAGCAGCACCTGAGCTGCGTTCGCCATATCACACTGGACCCCAAGGGGCCGGGTGTAGTGCGGCTGCACATGATCCCGCCACGGGCGGAGGGGAAGGACGAACCCTTTCTCCTGCTGCTGAACGGGGCCAAGCTGATCCCGCTGAATCTCAGCTGGGCCATTCTGCTGGCCAACTTCATGGCGGCCTTGGAGCGCTTCTTCACAGAGAGCGACAACGCCCCGGACCGTGAGGTGGAGCAGGCGGATTGGGAGCGTCTGGCGGAGGAGGCCGTGACGGCCACCCGCAGCGTTTACCCCCGGACCAAGCCGGAGCAGCTGCGGGAGGACCTTGCTCTGCTGATGGAGAGCCTCATCGCCATCGCACGGGGGCAGGAGCCGCCGGTGGAGGTAGGGACCCTAAGTCTGGGGGACTATGCCCCCTATATGTCGGCACCCCACCGCATGGACCTGATGGTCAGCGCCATGACGCAGGACGGCGCATGGCACTGCAACCAGAAGTGTCTCCACTGCTACGCCGCCGGACAGCCCATGGGCGAGAGCCGGGAGCTGACCACCGCTCAGTGGAAGGAGGCGCTGGAGCGCCTGCGCCACGCCAATATCCCGCAGGTGACCTTCACCGGCGGAGAACCCACCCTCCGGGCGGATCTGGTGGAGCTGGTGGAGGCCGCCCAGTGGTTCGTGACCCGTCTCAACACCAATGGCCGCCTGCTGACGCCGGAGCTGTGCCGCCGGCTGTATGAGGCAAGCCTTGACAGTGTGCAGGTGACGCTGTACAGCGCCGATGCCGCTGTCCACAATACGCTGGTGGGCGCACCGGGCTTCGACGACACGGTGCAGGGTGTCCGCAATGCCGTGGCGGCGGGCCTGATGACGTCGGTGAACACGCCGCTGTGCAGCCTGAATCGGGATTATGCCGCTACCCTCCGCTTCGTGCATGAGCTGGGAGTGCGATACGTCACCTGCTCCGGGCTCATTCCCTCCGGCGGCGCTGAGACGGAGGCCAGTCAAGCCACCCGTCTGACGCCGGAGGAGCTGACTGCCGTGCTGCGTCAGGCCGTGGAGACGGCGGAGGAGCTGGACATGGAGATCGACTTCACCAGTCCCGGCTGGCTGCCGGAGGAGACGCTCCGGGGGCTTGGCCTGCACCTGATCCCCAGCTGCGGAGCCTGCCTGAGCAACATGGCCGTCACGCCCGACGGGCAGGTAGTTCCCTGCCAGAGCTGGCTGGGCGGCACCACGCTGGGGAACCTCCTCACCGACGACTGGTCCGCCATCTGGGACGGCGAGACCTGCCGGGCCATCCGGGCCAAGAGCGCCAAGCTGGAGCATATCTGCCAGCTGGGCGAGGGAAACAGAGAGGGGTGCTGACCATGAAAAAGACCATTTGCCGGGCGCTGCTGTGTCTGCTGCTGGCGGCCTGCCTGCTGCCCTTGACGGCCCGCACCGCCCACGCCGACAAGATCTACGACGAGATCGTCAACTATCAGGTGGACGTCACTCCCAACACCGAGGACGGCAGTCTGACGATCCAGGTGACGCTGGACTGGAAGCCTCTGGAGGATCTGCCTGCCACCATCTCCCAGAAGGGCGGGGCCAAGGTCGGCATCCCAAACGGCTCCATCCGGGAGATGACGGCCCTCACCGACAACATCCAGAGCATCGATCACGACAACAGCCTCGCCTACATCGACTTTACCCAGTCCTACGATGCCAACGAGACCTTCCGCTTCGCTTTCCGCTGGGTGCAGGAATATATGTATACCCTCAGCGACAGCGGGGCCGTATCCTATGACTATACCCCCGGCTGGTTCAACGAAGCCCCGGTGGACGTCATGACCCTGACGTGGCACGACCCAGCCTCCGTGGCGGGCGTTGGCTCCGACGGCCAGACCGGCGGAGACCATGTGCTTACTGCCAACAATATGGAGCCGGGGGACCGGTTGAACTTCACCGTGGAGTATGCCAGCTGGCCCTCCACCCTGTATTGGGAGAACAGCCGGGATAATCTGCCGGATAACAGCCGGGGCGACGATTCCTATGACGATTCCGACGATTCCGATAACTGGGTATTCACCGTATGCGTGATATTCGTTCTGGTGATCTTCTTCGTGGTCCGGGCCGCCGTCTACGACGGCTATGCCGGCGGCTTCGGCACCCGCTACGTATTCGTCCACGGCCTGTGGTATCCCGCCGGCCCGGATGGCCGCCATCCCCGTCCCGGCTCCGTGGGTACCAAGCATAAGCCCGCCCCGCCCCGCAGCAGCGGCTTCGGCGGCGGAAAGCGTGGCGGCGGTTTTGGAGGCGGTGGCTTCGGCGGAGGCAGCAGCCATTGCGCCTGCGCCTCCAGCTGTGCCTGTGCCTGTGCTTGCGCCTGCGCCGGCGGCGGCCGGGCGGGCTGCAGCGCCAAGAATCTGTATGGCGCCGTGAAGCTCAGCGAGGAGCTGACGGAAAACCTGTAATTTATCCCGATTACGCAGCGTGACCGCCCCGGTTGCGCTGCGTAATGATTTGCGCTGTGGGTTTACCATGGATGACAATGCTGCCCGATCATAGAGCACCGTTTTCGCACGGAGAATGTGGCACCGGCAAAACTCGCCCCCAAAAAGCGAGCAGGCAGAAGCTTTACGCTTCTGCCTGCTTATTTTCAATTATCTTCTCCTGCGCCCGCTGCCCCGCTTCCCCGCCATATAGCGGTTCAGCTCCGACTGTTTGCTGTCGGACTGGGTCATGAACTGCTTCAGCTTGTCCTCGAAGGACGGCTCCGCCGGGGGCTGCATGGCCGCTGTGGCCTGTGCCGGACGGGGAGACCGTCCGCCGCTGCGGGGACCGGGACGACCGCCCTGGGGCCGGGCCGATCGGGCCGGCTGCGGGCGTTCCTGCTGGGGTTGGGCCTGCTTGATGGACAGATTGATTTTCCCCTCCGGGGAGACGGAGAGGATCTTCACGGTGACCTCCTGCCCCTCGGTGAGGTAGTCGTGGACGTCGCTGACAAAGGCAGCGGCCACCTCTGATATGTGGACCAAACCGGACTTCCCGCCGGGTAGGCTCACGAATGCGCCGAATTTGGTGATTGCGGTGACTTTCCCGCTGATGATCGTCCCAACCGCCAGTTCCATATACTTCTCTATTGACTCCCTTCGGTGTTGAAATGGGGATGCTCAGTTGTTCACGTCCGGAAAGATGCGCTCGCCGTCCTCCGCCAGCCCCAGCCGGTCACGGGCCAGCCCCAGAATGTAGTCCGGGTCGTCGGCGTGGGACAGCGCATCCTTCAGGGAGTTGTTCTCCTCCTCCTTCTGCTCCACCTGAGTGCGGAGCCGTGCCTCCTGCTCCTTGGCGGCGGAGAGGTCACCATAGACTTCCACCAGCTTATAGGCCATCACGCCCAGCAGGATCAGCAGCACCAGTGCGCCCAGCAGACCGCTCCGGCGTTTTTTTGTGTGTTTCTTCCGTGCCATAGCGGTCTCCTTTCCTGTGCCTTGCAGATGGGGGATACTCCCACCGATACTGTTTCATTGTAGCGTATTTTTTCCAAAAAAGAAAGTGTTTTTTCAGGGAATTCCCGATTTTTTTCGCCAACTTTACACCAAAGTGCAGCGGAAGTGCCAGCAGCCGTCCAAAGGCGGCGGCAGCGGCGGCCCAAAAGTCCCACAGCGGCCGCAGCAGCGGCGCCAGCAGCAGAAAATACAGCCCCGCTCCGCCGCAGGCTCCCAGCAGCAAAAAGAGCCGTGCCTCGCCCCGGCTCACCGCCGTCAGGAACCACACCATCAGCACCAGTCCGCCCCCGGTGAACAGGGCATCCGTCAGGTGGATCAGCCGATCCCGCCGCAGGGGCCGCAGCAGATCATAGACCACCCCACCCAGCATCCCCAGCAGCGCCGCCTGCCCCAACAGCAGCAGCTGGGCGGAGACATAGTTCTCCATTCCCTCAGCCGAACAGCCGGGACAGCAGGGAGGTGCGCCCTGCGGCAGGCTCCTCATAGCTGATGGAGTCGATGTGGCCGTCCACATGGAGCTCTCCGCCGTCCAGCGTGAGCTTCCCGATGTGCAGCCCCTCGCCAGTGACCACCAGCTCCCCCACGCAGGTGGACATGACGATGCACGTCTCGTCGAATCGGGCCACGTCCTCCACTCCGGATACCGTCAGACGCTCCCGGCCATCCAGCTCCAGCCGGTGGTGCAGGGGAGCGCCGGTGATCTCATATGCCATAAAAAAGCTCCTTTCATACACATACATACTACGATATGTGTATGAAAGGAGCTCTTCGGTTATGACGGGCTGTCCATGATCTCCCGGTACATGGCGGCGGCCTCGGCCTTACCCACATTGTCCGCCACGGTGAGCACCTCCACCTCCAGCGTCCGCTGGCCGAAGCGGATGGCGATGCGGTCGCCGGGCTTCACGTCGTAGGAGGCCCGCTGCACCCGGCCATTGACTGTGACCCGCTCATTGTCGCAGGCCTCATTGGCCACGGTACGGCGCTTGATGAGCCGGGAGACCTTCAGATATTTGTCCAGACGCATGAAACGTCGCTCCTTTCATGAAAAGGTCGGTGTGCCGCAGCACACCGACCGAAACCATATAAAACCTTACTTCGCAACGGCGTCCTTCAGAGCCTTGCCGGCCTTGAAGGTGGGAACAGCGGAAGCGGGGATCTCGATGGTCTCCTTGGTCCGGGGATTCAGGCCGGTGCGGGCGGCGCGCTTCTTCACCTCGAAGGAGCCAAAGCCCACCAGCTGGACCTTGTCGTCGTTCTGCAGGGCCTCGGTGATGGAAGCCAGAGTAGCGGTGATGACAGCCTCGGTGTCCTTCTTGGACAGGCCGGCCTTCTCGGCGGCAGCGGCGATCAGTTCGGTTTTATTCATGGTGATTCCTCCTAAAAAATGTTTCTTTGGTACGTCTATATCCTAAAACGATATCCATCGCATTAAGATCGCTTGGCCTCGGCCCACAGGGCCTCCAGCGTCTCCAGCGGCAGCTGATCCACGGATCTCCCCATGGCGGCTGCCCCCTCCTCCACCGCCCGGTAGCGGCGGATGAATTTCTCACAGGTGCCGTGGATGGCGACCTCCGGGTCCACCCCGGCAAAGCGCCCCACCTTCACGGCGGCAAAGAGCACATCTCCCAGCTCCTCCGTCACGTCGCCGTCTCCGGCGGCGGCCCGGTGCAGCTCGGAAACCTCCTCGTCCAGCTTGTCCAGCGCTCCGGAGATGTCCGGCCAGTCGAACCCGTCACGGGCGGCCTTGCTCTGGAGCTTCTCCGCCCGCCACAGTCCCGGCAGGCTCCGGGCCACGGCATCCAGCGCCTGAGAGGTGGTCTGCTGTCCCTTCTCCCGGCGCTTGATGGCCTCCCAGCCCTCCAGCACCGTATCGGCGTCCTGCACCGTCTCCTGTCCCTCAAACACATGGGGATGCCGGAAGAGCATCTTGCGAACCTCACCGTCGGCCACATCGTCCATGGTGAAGTTACCAGCCCGCCGCTCGATGTCGGCATGGAATACCACCTGCAGCAGCAGATCCCCCAGCTCCTCCTTCAGCAGGGCAGGGTCCTCCCGGTCGATGGCCTCGGCGGCCTCATAGGCCTCCTCCAGCAGACTGCGCCGCAGGGAGGCATGGGTCTGCACTCGATCCCAAGGACAGCCGTCCTCTGACCGCAGCAACGCCACGATGCGCAGCAGATCCGAAAGACCGTAATGCTCCTTCCTCTCAAAATCTATCATATTTACGCTCCTATTGCAAGACTTTTCGTCATTTGTGAGAAATCCTTAAAAAAATCCAGATGGTTTTCGCCGCTTTTTGGCGGCAAAAACGGCACACAGCTCCTCCCGGCGCACTGCCCCCAACAGCAGGACGAGACCGCCGTACACCGCAGCGGCTGCCGCTACGGCTCCCAGCACGGCCAGCGGCAGGGAAGCCCGGTGTACCAGCATCCGGTAAAAGCCGGAGGCCGTCACCGCCATGGCCCCCACTGCCACCAGCGTCCGGAGAGGAACGCTCCAGCGAAGGGCTATCCCGGTGGTACGTCCCACCGCCAGTAGGTTCATCCCCGCAATAAGCGCATAGCAGAGCAGTGTTCCCACGGCGGCGCCCCGGATGCCCCAAGCGGGGTCCGACACCAGCTGATAGCTGACAGCGATCTTCACCGCCCCGCCGGTGAGCAGCGTTACCACCGGGATGTGCTCGTGGCCCCATGCCTGCAAAATACCGCCGGAGACCACCATCAGGCACACGCACACGGCAGCCAGCCCCAGCACCCGCAGGTGATGGGCGGCGGCAGCGGCGGTCTGCACCTGAGCGGGGTACAGCAGCCGCAGGATAGGCCCCGCCAGAACGGACAGCCCTATCCCCGACGGCAGCGCCAGCAGCAGCGCCATCCGCAGGGCGGTGCGGGTGTGGCGGCGGGCCGTCCGCCGGTCGCCCTGTCCCAGCGCTCCGCTGATGGCCGGCACCAGACTGACGCTGATGGGATAGAGAAAGGAGGGCGGCAGGGAGAACAGCGTCAGGGCGAAGGCGTACTCCCCGTATTGCCGGTTGGCCTCCTCCAGCCCCAGCCCCAACCGGCTCTGGAGGGCATCCATGGCCACGGACTGGTCCAGCAGGGTGATGAAGCTCATGCCTCCGGCCCCCAGCGTAATGGGAACGCCGATCTTCAGCAGCTGACCCAGCACCTCCCGCCGGGGGGGCGGAGCGTCGCTGCCCATGCAGGAGGGCAGCCACCGCAGGGTCAGAACCAGCAGCGCCAGCAGTGAGCCTACGGTGACGCCTGCCATGGCCCCGGCGGCCCCGATCTCCGGGGAGACGCCCCGGACAGTCAGGAGATACCACGTAAGGCCCAGCCCCACCACCAGCTTCCCGGCGGATTCCACCACCTGACTGACGGCGGTGGGCAGCATCTGCCCCTGCCCTTGGGTGTAGCCCCGGATGGCGGACAGCAGACACACCGCCAGCAGCGCCGGGGCCAGTACCCGGATGGAGGGGGCCGCCAGCTCATTGTGCAGCAGGCCCGCCAGCTGCCGGGGAAAGGTCAGCATCACACCGCTGCCCACCAGCCCCAGCGCCAGAAATAACGCCAGCGCCACATGGAAAATGCGCCGCTGCCGCCGGGGTCTGCCCCTGCTCTGGGCGATGAGGCGGCTCATGGCCAGCGGCAGACCGGCGGTGGAGAGAGTCAACAGCACGCCATAGACGTTGTAGGCCGCCTGAAAGCAGCCCATGCCCCGACTCCCCAGCAGGTTGCCCAGTGGGATCTTATACAAGGCCCCCAGCAGCTTGCTGACCGCTACCGCCGCCGTCAGCAGGGCGGCACCCCCCAGAAAGCCCATGTACCCTCCCGTCCGGGGATGCTCATCCCCTCATGTTCTCATGGAATTGACGGAAGGCGGAGAGATTTTCCTCCAGCTTTTCGCTTCTCTGGATGTATTCCGTGGGGTACTTGGTGTGAAATACCCGCTCGATGCGCTGATGCACCGGGTCCACCATCTTGGTGGACCCACCGGCCCCCAGCGAGAGGATGCTGTGCAGCTCCTCCATGATGTAGATATTATACAGCCCCTCGGCTCCGGATATGCACCATCCGGTGTTTTCAAAGCTGCCGGACATATATTTTTGCCGGTACAGGTAGTAGGGGTGGAAGTCCGCCTGCCGGAGGGCGGCGTTGGCATAGTCCAGCATTTCGCCCACCGCCTCCGCCGAGGGGATGGTGAAGTTCTCCAGCAAAATGCGGCTTCCTTTTTTCAGGCTCAGGGTGTGGACGGTGATGTTGTCGGCCCCGTAGGACAGGCACTTGTCCAGCGTCCGCCGGAAGCCCTCCGGCGTGTCCTCCGGCAGGCCGGCGATCAGATCCATGTTCACATGGGGAAAGCCCATGCCGGTGGCCAGCGCCATGGCCTCCTCCACGTCACGGGCCGTATGGCGGCGGCCGATGGCGGTGAGGACGTGATCCTCCAGCGACTGAGGATTGACGCTGATGCGGTCTACGCCGTGATCCAGCAGCACTTGCAGCTTCTCCCGGTCGATGGTGTCCGGCCGCCCGGCCTCAATGCAATATTCCACGCAGCCCGACAGATCGAAGCTGCGATTCAGGTGGGTCAGCAGCCGGTCCATCTGATCGGCAGAGAGCGTGGTGGGAGTGCCGCCCCCCATGTAGAAGGACTTGATATGCAGCCCCGTCTCCTGCACCATTCGGGCGGCGTCGGTGATCTCCCGGTGCAGCACCTCCAGATACGGCTCCACCAGTCCCAGCGTCCGCTCCACGGACTGGGACACAAAGCTGCAATAGGCGCAGCGGGTGGGACAGAAGGGGATGCCCACATACAGGGAGATATCCTCCGGCTTCAGCTCCGCCTTGGCTCTGCGGGAGGCCTCCGCCGTCTCGATACACAGGCGGCGGCGCTCCGGCGAGACGAAGTAGGTGTCCCGCAGGACCCGCTCCACCTGCCGCTCCGTCATGCCCTCCTCCAGCATCCGGGAGGCCAGCTTGCCGGGGCGGATGCCCGTCAGCGCCCCCCAGCTGGGGGTGATGCCGGTGACCTCCCGTGCCGCCTTGAAGAAGCTCAGCTTCACCGCCTTCTGTCGCAGGCGCTCCGCCTCATATTCCGTCAGCTGCGGGTCCACGGCGGTCCGGGAGATGCCACGGGCCGTCCGGCCGTGGTAGGTGATGGTGGTGACGGCGGTGTTATAGCGGGGGGAGCGGCTCAGCGTCACCAGCGCATGATCCTCCCCATCCTCCGCCGGCTCATAGACCGGCCGCTCCTCCGGGAAAAAAGCCAGCAGGCTCTGTTCCACGGCGTACCGGTCCTCGTGACCACGAAAGATCAGCTTCATGGCACCCCTCCGTCACAGGGAGAGCCGCCGGGTCATAAAGGGGTTCACCCGGCGCTCATAGTCCAGCTCCGTGGCCCCCTCATGGCCGGGATAGACCTTGTAGTTGCCGGGCAGCGCCGCCAGCCGGTCCAGCGAGGCCAGCATGGCCTTGGGGTCGCCGCCGGCGAAGTCCGTGCGGCCACAGGAGCCACGGAACAGGGTGTCACCGGAGAACATCACATCTCCCACCAGCAGACATACGGAACCCTGGGTGTGGCCCGGCGTCTCCATGACACGGATGGTGAGGCTGCCCAGCGTCAGGGTGCCTCCCTCCTTGTAGTAGCGCTGGTTGTGCTCCGGCAGGCGGGAGAACATCATATCCATGTGCTTGGGCGGCTGGTCGGTGACGTCCTTCTCGTGGATGTACACCGGCACGTCGGGGTATTTCTCCAGCAGAGGCCGGACGGCGGTGGTGTGGTCAAAGTGACCGTGGGTCAGCAGGATGTACTCCAGACGGCAGCCGGAGCGGCTGACCATGTCGGCCACCTGCTCCGGCTTGTCACCGGGATCGATGAGGGCGCAGACCCCGGTCTCCTCGTCGCACAGCAGATAGCAGTTGGTGGAAATAAAGCCCACCCGGATGGAATCAATTTTCATGGGATATTCTCCTTTATCAAGCATCGCTGGGATGTGAATGGTCGTGTAGAAGATAGCGTGGGGATCGCATAGAGAAAAAAGCAGCCAAGCAGAGCCGGGATAGGCCCCGGCGGCGGAGCATCCCGGTCAGCTGGAGAGCTGGTCGGTGTCTACGATCAGGGTCAGAGGGCCGTCGTTGACGGACTGGACTAGCATATCGGCGCCGAATTCGCCGGTCTCGGTGTGGAAGCCCTTTTCCCGGCACAGAGCCACGAATTTTTCATACAGGGGGATGGCCACCTCCGGCCGGGCGGCGGCCAGAAAGTCCGGACGGCGGCCCTTGCGGCAGTTGCCGTAAAGGGTGAACTGGGATACCACCAGAATTTCGCCGCCCACCGTCTCCAGGCCACGGTTCATCTTGCCGTCCTCGTCCTCAAAAATACGCAGGCCCACCAGCTTGTCCGCCAGCTTCACGGCTTGGGCCTCGGTGTCCTCATGGGTGATGCCCAGCAGGATCAGGAAGCCCTGTCCGATCTGGCCGATGGTCTTGCCGTCCACGGCAACGGAGGCACTTTTTACCCGTGTCAGTACAGCTCTCATGGAATATAGTCTCCTTTTTCGACAATATATGCGATGATTTTGATGAGTTGGAGCAATTTCGAGGGAGTGTCAACCGATTTTCACGTCGCAATGTGGCTGGAGATCGGTAGACACGACCATATGCGCTTTTGCACACTTTGCCAGCTATCGGAAAAGTGTGGCGCCGGAGGCGCATTTGTCACCCGGCGGGGCGGGTAACACGCATGACCCCGGAGATCTGCTCCAGCCGGCGCATGACAGCCTGCAGCTGCTGGCTGTCGGATACATCCACGGCCAGAGAGATCAGAGCGAAGCCGTCGGCGGTGGAGCGGGCGTTGAGAGAGGATACGTGGACCTTGGCGGCGGAGAGGATGGTGGAGATATCCACCAGCAGATTGGGCCGATCCTTGGACACCACCTGCAAATTGGTGCGGTAGGATTCCCGTGTTTTGCCGCCCCAGGAGACCTTGATCCAGCGGCCCGCCTCCTCCGGCGGACGGCGGGCGGGGTCGGCGTTGGGGCAGTCCTTACGGTGGACAGAAACACCGTAGCCACGGGTGATAAAGCCCACGATCTCGTCGCCGGGGACAGGAGAGCAGCACTTGGAGAACTTCACCAGACAGTTGCTGAGACCCTCCACCACGATGCCCTGCTCGCTGTGCTCCCGGACGGGGACAGCGGGGCGGGTCACCTCCGGTTGGCCCTCCACCGGCACCTCCGCCTGACGCTCTGCCTGATGCTGGTGCAGGATGCGCTGGATGTCCTCCCGCAGACGGCCGATGAGCTTCAGGCTGGTGACGCCGCCGTAGCCAATGGCGGCGTACATATCGTCCAGACTCTTGAAGGAGAGCCTTTTCAGAATGACGGGGAGATTTTCCTCCGCCGTCAGCTCCTTCAGGGTGACGCCGCAGCGCCTCAGCTCCGACTCGAAGGAGGCCCGGCCGTTGACGATGTTCTCGTCCCGGCGCTCCCGCTTGAACCACTGGCGTATCTTGGAGCGGGCGTTGCTGGAGCGGGCGATCTTCACCCAGTCCCGGCTTGGGCCGTGGGCGGACTGGGAGGTGACCACCTCTACGATGTCGCCGTTTTTCAGGCGGGTATCAAAGGGGACCAGACGGCCGTTGACCTTGGCCCCCACCATGTGGTTGCCCACGGCGGAGTGGATGTTATAGGCGAAGTCGATGGGCGTGGCTCCGGCGGGGAGGTTGATGACGTCGCCACGGGGGGTGAACACGAACACCTCGTCGGCAAACATATCTACCTTCAGGGAGTGGATGAAGTCCTCGGCGTCGGCGCCCTCCTGATTCTCCAGCAGACGGCGGACCCACTCATAGCGGCCCTCGTCTCCGGCTCCCTGCCCGTTCTGCTTGTACTTCCAGTGGGCGGCGATGCCGTATTCGGCCACCTCGTGCATCTCACGGGTGCGGATCTGCACCTCGAAGGGGATACCGTTCTGGCCCACCACGGTGGTGTGGAGGCTCTGGTACATATTGGGCTTGGGCGTGCCGATATAGTCCTTGAAGCGGCCCAGAATGGGCTTATACAGGTCGTGGATGATGCCCAGCACATTGTAGCAGTCGGACACCGTGTCCACAATGACCCGGAAGGCGAAGAGGTCGTATACATCGTCCAGAGACTTGTTCTGGGTATACATCTTGCGGTAGATGGAGTAGGGGTGCTTCATGCGGCCATAGACGTAGCCGTCGATGTGGGCCTCCCGCAGGCGGCGGGTGATCTGGTCGTGGATGGAGGACATGAAGCCGTCATACTGAGCGGCCTTTTCATTCAGAGCCTCCACGATCTCCCGGTAGCTGATGGGATCCAGATATTTCAGGCTCAGATCCTCCAGCTCCCACTTCATCTTCTGCATTCCCAGCCGGTGGGCAATGGGGGCATAGATCTCCATGGTCTCGAAGGACTTCTGCTTCTGCTTCTCCGGGGTCTGGTACTCCATGGTACGCATATTGTGGAGCCGGTCGGAGATTTTGATGAGGATCACCCGGATGTCCTTGCTCATGGCCATGAGCATCTTCCGGAGGTTCTCCATCTGCTCCTCCTCCTTGGAGGTATAGTGGACACGGGTCAGCTTGCTGACGCCCTCCACCAGATCCGCCACCGTGGGAGAGAAGAGCCGGGAGATGTCCTCGTGGGTGGCGGAGGTATCCTCGATGGTGTCGTGGAGCAGAGCCGCCTCGATGGACTCGGAGTCCAGATGCAGCTCCTCCGCCACGATCTGGGCCACCGCCAGCGGGTGGGTGATGAAGGGGGAGCCGTCCTTCCGCATCTGTGGCCCGTGGGCCTTGGCGGCGAACTCGAAGGCGGCCCGGATCTGCTGGAAGTTGGCGCTGGGGTTATAGCGGCGGACGGTGTCCTCCAGCTTGCGGTAGCGCTGCTCCAGATCAGCCCAGACCTCCGGGCGGATCTCCGGCACCAGAGACGCCGGTGCGGTGGTATTCTGGGTATCAGTCATGGTGATCGCCTCCCCGTTTGGGCTGCATGACCTCATGCAGGCCCTGTAAGTAACCGGATTCCTCCAAGCGGACGTGTTTCCCCTGGCCGGTGAGTGTGATGGAAATGGTGTCGCCCTCTTGCCGGAGGGTCAGCAGCTGCCGTTCCCGGAACACCTCCAGACAGAAGGCAGTCCGAAGGAAGGGGTCGGCCCCCTCCAGCCGGGCGGACAGCTCCCGCAGCAGCGGCAGGTAGCAGGCGGTGAGCCCCTCCGGGGGGACGGTGTGCTCCAGCGCCCGCCACAGCTGCACGCACTGGCTGCGGGAGGGCAGCAGGTGGACCGCCTCCTTGGGCAGGAGCCGGTCGCCCCGCAGACAGCGCTCCAACAGGTGCAGGCACTCATCCTCCCGTGTACTGACAGTGAGGGACGGGCGGATGTCCACCATTTGCAGCTGTACCGTGCGGTTGCCCCGAAATTCGTTGATCTGCAGATAAAAGGCCGCATCCACCCGGCTGCCCGCTGCAACGGGACAGGTGTCGGGGGAGACGGAGAAGAAAATACCGTCGAACTGGCTGCTGCCCTTGCTGAGCCGCAGCTTCAGGTGGCGATTCTGGCCCACGCTCTGCAGCCGCTCCAGCGTGGCGCCCATCAGGCAGAAAAGAGGGCGGGCATTGCCGGCGCCGTAGGGCTCCAGCATCCCCAGAGCCTCCACCTCCGTCAGGGTGACACGGCTGGGACAGGTGAGGGCGGCATCGATCTCCAGACATACCTCCGGCGCTCCGCCGCCCTGATATTCCCGCACCAGCTGGTTCATCCGCTGGCGGAAGGCGGGGATATTGGCGACATCGATGGTGAAGCCCGCCGCCAGCTCGTGACCGCCGAAATCCAGCAGGAGGTCGGAGCAGCGCTCCAGAGCGGCGAAAAGGTTGAAGCCGCCCCAACTGCGGCAGGAGCCCTTGCCCACGGTGCCGTTTAAGTGGATCATAAAGCTGGGACAGGCGTATTTTTCCGACAGGCGGGAGGCCACGATGCCCACCACCCCTTGGTGCCACGTGTCGGAGGCCAGCACCAGAGCGCTGCGCTCCTGCGGCGGCAGATGGTCGATCTGTTCCACTGCCTGGGCATAGATGGTCTGCTCCACCGCCTGACGCTCCCGGTTCAGGGCGCACAGCTCACGGGCCAACCGGGCGGCCTCCGCCGGGTCCTGACACAGCAGGAGGTCGGCGGCCTTGTCCGCTGCCCCCATGCGGCCGGCGGCGTTGATGCGGGGGGCCAGCACGAAGCCCACCTGCACGGAGGTGATGGCCTTATCCATGAGGCCTGCCTCCTGCAGCAGGGCGTGGAGGCCGATGAAGTCCGACTGGGTGATGCACTCCAAGCCACGGGAGACGATGATGCGGTTCTCCCCGGACATGGGCATCACGTCGGCAATGGTGCCGATGGCGGCCAAGGTGCAGTAGCGGGAGAAAAGGGCCTCCTCCCGGCTCTCGCCGCCCAGCGCCAGCACCAGCTTCAGCGCCACGCCGCAGCCCGCCAGATAGGGGAAGGGATAGGTGCAGTCCGGCCGGTGGGGGTCCACCACCGCCACGGCCCGTGGCAGGGTGTCTTTGCACTCGTGGTGATCGGTGATGACCACATCCATGCCCAGAGAGGCGGCGAAGTCCACCTCCTCCACCCCGGTGATGCCGCAGTCCACGGTGATGAGCAGCTCTACCCCCTGCTCATGGAGGGAGCGGATGGCGTCCTGCCCCAGCCCGTAGCCGTCCTCGATGCGGCGAGGAATATAGTGCAGCACATCGACGCCCCGGCTTTTCAGGTAATCCACCAGGATCACCGTGGCGGTGATGCCGTCCACGTCGTAATCCCCGAACACCGCCATGCGGCGCCCCTGACTGATGGCCCGGCTGATGCACTCCACCGCCCGGTCCATGTCCTTCATCAGGAAGGGGGAGCAGGTCAGATCCCGGCCCCGCTCCAGAAAGGCGGCGGCCTCCTCCGCCGTGGAGATGCCCCGTGCCGCCAGCACCTGCGACACCAGCTGGGGATAGCCAGCCTCGCCGAGACGGCGGATATCCGCTTCCTCCGCTGGGGCGATATGCCATTTGGAAAACTTCATCTGCCAGCGCTCCCTTCCGCATACTACTATAATCAACTATTATAACAAATTCACCGGAAAAGGACAAGCAGAAAGTGCGGCCGCAGCGGGCTTTTTGCGGGGCAAAGGAATGGGAAAACGGTTGCAATGGATGGCGGGAGGGCGTATAATGACTGCATCTGTATAGGAATGAGGAAAAGCATCATGAGACCTGACGGAACCAGAGTGAAAGACTTGCCGCCGCTGGTGGCGGCCATCCCCTACATCATGCCCAAGCGCTACGATGCGTGGAACTCCATCACCGAGAACATCGACGAGGAGGCCGTAAAGGCCTACATCCGCCATTGGCGGCGGGAGGGCGTACGCTTGAACCACATGAGTGTCATCATCGCCGCCTACTACCGGGCGGTGCTGGATAATCCAAAGCTGAACTACTTCGTGATGAACGGAAAAATTTATCGGCGCAACCACTTCTGCGTCTCCTTCGTCATTCTCAAGAAGCGATCCGATGGGGTGGTCAACGAGACAGCGCTGAAAGTGTATTTGGAGCCGTCGGACGATATTTTCTCCATTGACAGGAAAATTCGGGAGGTTATTGCCGCCAACCAGCATGAGCACCAGTCCAACAGCACCGACAAGTTCGCACGGTTCATGTTCTCCGTGCCGGGGCTGCCAAAGTTCGTGGTGTGGCTGGCGTATCATCTGGACAAGCACGGGCTGCTGCCCCGGAAGATCATCGACCTGTCGCCCTTCCACACCAGTATGTTCATCACCAATCTGGCCTCCATCAAGACCAGCTATATCCATCACCACTGCTACGAGTTCGGCACCACCAGCGTGTTCGTGTGCATGGGCAAGCCCGTGCCGGACTACATGGGCGGCGACCTGACCCGGAAGGTGATGCCCATCGGCGTGGTGATGGACGAGCGCATCTGCACCGGATATGAGTATGCGGCGTTTTACAGCGATTTCAAGGGCTACCTCCGGGACCTGAGCCAGCTGGAGACCCCCTTTGACGGCAGCCGCCCCCAAAAGGAGGCGGAGGAAAAGACTCCGGCCGGTGTGTCCTGACACCGGGCGGAAGCATAGGATAGACGGCCCCTGCGGGGGCGGGACAGGAGGAGACACCCCATGTATGAAGAGCACATCCGGGCGGCAGCCCGGTCCATGGCGGAGAATATGCAGCGTAGCCCCGTTCCCATGTACGGCAAGGGCCTGCGGCTGCCGGACAAGGGGGCAGTGATCGGACTGCTGAAGGAGATCCGGCGGCTGGTCTTTCCGGCCTACTACGGCGACCCGGAGCTGATGACCCTTCCGGTGGAGGACTACACGGCGCTGCTGCTGGAGCGCATCGAGGGCCAGCTGGCCCGCCAGATCGCTCTGGCCCTGCCGGAGGAGCAGGAGCAGCGGGCGTCGGTGCTGGCCCGTGAGGTGGTGGAGGCCCTGCCCGGCGTGCAGCGGCTGCTGCTGACGGATCTGGACGCCACCTTTGAATCCGACCCGGCGGCGGCCTCCAAGGAGGAGATCCTGTTCGCCTATCCGGGGCTGTTTGCCATTTTCGTATACCGGGTGGCCCATGAGCTGTATCTGCGCCAGATTCCCATGATCCCCCGGATCATGAGTGAGTACGCCCACAGCCGCACGGGCATCGATATCCACCCCGGCGCACAGATCGGCGCCCACTTCTTCATCGACCACGGCACCGGCATCGTGGTGGGCGAGACCACGGTCATCGGGGAGAATGTGAAGCTGTATCAGGGCGTGACGCTGGGAGCGCTGTCCCCTCGGAAGGGCCACGCCAGTCTGCCGGGGAAGCGGCATCCCACCGTGGGCAGCGACGTGACCATCTACTCCGGGGCCTCTATTCTGGGCGGTGAGACCACCATCGGGGATCATGCCGTGGTGGGCGGCAACGCCTTCCTGACAGATTCGGTGGCGGAGGATACTCAGGTGGTGATCCGCACGCCGGAGCCGATCTACCGGGAGCGCAAGCACCGGGAGAAGTGAAATAAGCCCAAGCCGGATGGTGTGCAGCACCGCCCGGCTGGGATTTTATTTCGCCTTGTTTGGCTGCCTCCGATGAGTCACTGTTTTGCCTCCGGCGGGTGCCTTTCTGCTAGCAGCCCTTTTTTCTGTCTCCGACAGCCTACTTTTTGCCTCCGGTAGGTAACTTTCTTTCGCTGCTGAAGGAAAGTTACCCGCCGGAGGCATAAAAGAAAAACTG
>ERZ812616.2115-NODE-2115-length-18233-cov-7.389207_pt1 | contig 18233 bp, 22 predicted proteins | sample MGYA00376249_ERZ812616 | MGnify/ENA primary metagenome ERZ812616 (study PRJEB26924, sample SAMEA4378265) | human gut metagenome | biome: human gut; feature: human-associated habitat; material: faeces | place: China | collected 2013 ... | reverse complement strand
TAAGAAGTGGGTATAAACGGCTTGATATTACACTGATTGAAACGGATACAGAGATTTTACCAGTCTTAGAATATACAATCACTAAAATTAGACAAATCTGTGAATCATATCATGCAGAATGTACTATCCATTATATTGATCAAAATTTCGTGTTATGGGAATCCTCCTGTTTATATGATATCGTCATATGCAATCCTCCATATATGAAAGTAAGAAAAGATTCTATCGAAGCAACGGCAATGGAGGCATATGTATATGGACAGCCTAACCTATATGGATTGTTTATGGCAAAAGCAGTAGAATTATTGCGTGATAATGGACAGTACGTTTTTATTACTCCCCGTTCGTGGACTTCTGGAAAATATTTTACGAAAGTACGGAGCTTCTTACAAAAAGAATTGAACATAAAAGAAATCGACCTTTTTTCAAGTCGTGATGAAGTTTTTCAGGGAGAGAAAGTTCTTCAGGAGACAATGATCTTATATGGAGAAAAAGGACAGATTCAAAATGAGAAAATTAAAATTAATATTCTTAAAGACGGAACTTTAGATACAGGAAACAGTTTTTTGGCAGCAGCAGATCAGATTAAGTTTAAAGGATCAGAACAATATCTGCTTTTACCAGAAAATGAAAATGATCTTAAAATTATAGATATAATGTCTGATATGACAGATTCTTTTGAGTCCAGTGGATATCATTTCAAAACGGGACCAGTTGTAGAATTTCGAAATTTAGAGCATATTCATGCACAAACCCATATATAAAAATTGAGATAAAGACGGGAAAGGTTTATTTGATGATTACTATCAGAAATAGTTCAACTGTGCTTATAGAGGATTATGAAAAAACATAATGACCAAAAAACAGGATAAAAAAATCATGGTATAGGACTTAGAAATGTGCGTGAAATAGTGTGTCGAAATAATGGAAGATTTTCTCTAGAAGGTAATGGAGAAGAAGTATCTACAAAGGTAATATTAAATTTAAAATCGACCGTTGACGGAGTTATAGTGGAAAATATGCAGAATTATGATATTCTCTTATTAAAGGAGGGTACTTTTTATGATTGCATGTTTGGTTACTAGTAATTCAAAAATCAAAATACAATCGTCAGACTCAAAAAATATCAAAGAAATAACAAAAGTAGACTTAGATGAAATTCTTGCGAGTCATTCTACGGAATGGGTATATATAGGGCGACCATTGAGATGAAGTTGCCCATTGAGGCTAGTGATGATGATGGGATATTGACTAAGAATGGAACAATGATATATGGTAAAGAAGATGATGCAGTAACAATAGGTGTGCAACCGCTAAAAGATGAAACTGGTAATGTTTCTTTTGAGGGAGTAAGGACACTTATTACTATTAATGAATCTACAGCATCTAAAGAATATACTTTTGCTTATGATCTACCAGAGGGATATTCATTGATAACTGCAAAAGATTATTATTGTGATATAATTGACAATGAAGCGGTAAATGAAAATGATTATGATACAGGTGAAGTTTACATTGTTAATAAAGATAACGTAATAGATACAGTTATTGATGCAGCATGGGCTGTTGATGCAAATGGGAATGATGTGGATACCTACTATGTTGTCAACGAAAATATTTTAACACAGGTTGTTAATTTTGATGAAAAAACGACATTTCCTGTTATTGCAGATCCATCTGCATGGAAAATTGCAAAATGTGCAGCTGCAATCGGTTTGATCGTTGCGGGTACAGTTATTGCGGCAGCGAAAGTTGCAAAAGTAGTAAAATACATTAAGACCCTAGGCGGAGTTAAAAAGGCTGCAAAATTGGTTGTGTTGGCTTATGCCGCAGGTGATGCGAAGAAGTATGCTCGGCATATAGGAGGCTCATTTAAAAATCTGTGTGAAATTATACTTGGAATAGATACCATTAAATCGCAATGTAAATTTTAAAAGGAGTTTATGGAATGCTTAGGATTTTAGAGAGTTTTCTATTGTTGGTTTTCGGAATTGGAATTTTATGTGAACAGTATACCCAATGTCGAAACAACGTATCTAAAAAGAATTTATTCTTGTTTATAACAGCAATTATATTGATGATTTGTGTTGAAGCGAGGTATGCCTGTGAGAAACAGGTGCTGGAGAGGGCTGTCGTTAACGGCAGCCCAGTAAATGATTTAAAGTATGTGCGATACCATCTTCATTATTTGTAAGTGTTACTTCATCAGCAGCATCTTTTAAAGCATCGCATGCATTTCCCATAGCGACACCATGACCTGCAAACTGGATCATTTCCAGATCATTTTCTGCATCACCAAAAGCAATGACCTCAGATGGATCAATGCCAAGACCTTTGCATACATTGGAAAGACCAGAAGCTTTGCTGGTACCCACAGGAATTGCTTCAATATAATAAGGAGCAGTACGGACAAAAGTGACCTGATCTCTAAATGGCATTCCGATCGTTTCTAAAACATCATAAGTTTTTTGAGGATCGATAGCAGTAAGGATCTTATTTAAATGAAAATCAAGATGTTCTGTCAAGGAAGGAACCTCAACATACTCCATAGAATCATTCAATGCCTCTTCTTTGACGCGATATCCATTCTTGTCTGTGACATAAAGAACTTTCCCATCATCAATGATCGGATTTACAGGATAATCTTTCAAATGTTCTAAAATCTCTATTGCGAGATCATCTGGGATGTACTTATCATATAAAACTTCATTTGTAGTAGTATCTACAACCTTTCCGCCATTGTAAGCAACGAGCATTCCATGATGTTCATTTAGCTTCAATAGATCTCTGGCATGAAAAAGACCAGGGAGAGGACGGCCGGAAGCAAGAGCAATGCGGATTCCCATTTCCTGAGCTTTGATCATGGTATTTAAAGTATCAGAAGTAATCTTGAGTTGGTCGTTATAAAGAGTTCCATCTAAGTCAACGGCGATTAATTTGTATTTCATAAATTGTGCCCTTTCTATATGTTTTAATTCGTTCTTGTTGTTTGGTTCGTCAAAGAATATAAATTGTTTATTTGTGTAGAAATAATTTATATCAGTGACACTTATAACATATTATAACTGGAAAGAAAGTAGGTTGTAAAGTGTCAAAAATGGACGAGGAGTGTATACAACATACAAGCTAAAAATATCTATAAAGATAGAATGAAAATTTATATATTAGAAATTAAGAAAAACTTAAAGAAAAAGTAATTCTTTTGCAACATATACTGTATACAAAAGGAGTATAATGCCAATGATCAGTTTAAGAAGGTTTTTTTGAAATCGTTCAATGATTTTAAACACAGTATGTGAAAAGGAGAACTTTAAAATGATGAGAATAAAAGAAAATTATTATATAAAAAAATATTATGGAGATTTTGTATTACTAAAACGAGCAAAGAATAAAGAAAATTGCAAAAAAGTATTGGAAAAAGTTGGAGTATATGGTACTCTAAAAGAGGTGAAAGAAGCGATCATCAAAGAGATGATCAAAGATGAAGTTAACCATCGTAAGACGGAACCACTTTATAAACTGATTCCTTTGATGCGACAGATGTATAACAGATTTTACGAAGAGAATATGGAGTGTTGTTTCGTCGGATAGTCAGGAAGAACATGTCTTTGTTGGCATATTCGAATAATAAACAACCGAAAGAGCAGAAGGTTTATGGAGTGCCTTCTGCTTTTTCAATTTTTAAAAAAATTTTAAAAATGTTGTAAAAACAACGGATTTCCCAAATCATATCTATTATACTAACGATACAGTAAAGAATATGAGATCAAGAAAAGGAGAATAGATATGATTCGTAGAATTATTGAAATTGATGAAGATAAATGTAATGGATGTGGACTGTGTGCAGATGCATGTCACGAAGATGCGATCGGGATAGTTGATGGAAAGGCAAAATTATTAAGAGATGATTATTGTGACGGCTTAGGAGACTGTCTGCCAAATTGTCCAACAGGAGCGATCAGTTTCGTAGAGCGTGAGGCAGCTGCGTATGACAGAGAAGCGGTAGAAGCAAACATGAAGAAGAAAGCTGAAATGACAGCAAAAGATAAAATAGAAGAAAAGCCGGTATTCCACGGGTGTCCTGGAACAAGAATGAAGACCATGGATCATAAGGCAGAAGAGGTAGCGACAGAGCAGACAGCAACTGTATCTTCTCAGCTGTCTCAGTGGCCGGTGCAGATTAAATTAGTACCTGTTAATGCCCCATATTTTAAGGATGCGAATCTATTGATCGCGGCAGATTGTACAGCGTATGCTTATGGAAATTTTCATCAGGAATTTATCAAAAATAAAGTGACATTGATCGGCTGTCCAAAACTTGATGAAGGAGATTACAGTGAGAAACTGACACAGATCATTGCGAACAATGATATTAAGAGTGTAACGATCGTGAGAATGGAAGTTCCTTGCTGTGGCGGGCTGGAAAATGCGGCGAAGAAAGCGATTCAGGATTCTGGCAAATTCCTTCCATGGCAGGTTCACACAATTTCCATTGATGGAAAGATCTTAGAAGCATAGATGGATCATAAAAGAGAGTTCCGAAAGATGACGGGATTCTCTTTTTTCTTGTATTCCGGCTTTTTGTATGATACACTAATTAATTGATATGTTATGAATACGAAATAAAAATATAAGATAGAAAGAGAAAGGAAATACAGTGTCATGGGATGGAATAAAATTACAATTGATACATTGACATCAGCAGAAGACATGCTCAGTTATGAACTTACAGAACTTGGTGCAACTGGTGTGGAAGTTGAAGACCATGTATCATTGACAGAAGAAGAGATGAAAGTCATGTATGTGGATTTATTGCCAGATGATATCGCACCAGACGATGGAAAAGCAAAGATCAGCTGTTATTTTGATGAGAATGAAAATTTAGAGCACATTACAATGCAGATTCAGGCAATGCTTGAAAGACTTCGTGGATTTATGGATATCGGTGCTGGAACAATTTCATTTGATAAGACCAAAGAAGAAGACTGGGTCAATAACTGGAAGAAATTCTTTAAACCGATCCGCCTGGATGAACAGATTGTGATCAAACCAACATGGGAGACATTAGAAGACCAGACAGAAGATACGATCGTTGTAGAGATCGATCCGGGAACAGCATTTGGAACAGGTTCTCATGAGACAACAAAACTTTGTATTGAAGGAATGAAACCATATATTAAGGAAGATACAAAGATTTTGGATGTTGGATGCGGAAGTGGAATTTTGTCGATCATCGGACTGAAACTTGGGGCAGGTCATGCGGTTCTTACAGATATCGATCCACATGCGATCTCAGCTTCTGAGGAGAACTTTGAAGTAAACCATATCAGCAAAGATCAGTTTGAAGTATATCAGGGAAATGTTTTAGATGATAAAGAGTTTGCAGCATCCTTAGGATCAAAATGTTATCCGGTTGTTGTTGCTAATATTTTAGCAGATGTTATCTCACCATTGATCGAGATCGTAGATCAGTTTTTGGCAGAAGATGGTGTTTTTGTAATCTCTGGTATCATTGATACAAAAGAAAAAGAAATCGCAGACAAATTAAATGCATATGGATTTGATGTCATTGAGACAAGAAGAATGAAAGACTGGGTTTCTATGACAGCGAAGATGAGGTAAGAGATGTACCGTTTTTTTATAAAAGAAGAACAGATTCATGACGGAATGATCGAGATTTGTGGAAGTGATGTCAATCATATTAAGAACGTTCTCCGCATGAAAACAGGAGATAAAGTTTATTTAAGTAACGGATCAGATTTAGAATATGAATGCAGCCTTTTGGAATGGACGGACGATACGATCCTTGCGAAGATCGAAGATGTTCATGGCATGGAAACAGAACTCCCAGTAAAGATCACGCTGTATCAGGGACTGCCAAAAGGTGATAAGATGGAGATGATCGTTCAAAAAGCGGTGGAACTTGGAGTGGCAGAGATCGTTCCAATTGCCATGAAACGTTGTGTTGTGAAACTTGATGCAAAGAAGGCAGCAAAGAAGGTAAGCCGTTGGAATACGATCGCATTAAGTGCAGCGAAACAGGCAAAACGAGGGATCATTCCAGAAGTTCGTGAAGTGAGAAATTTCAAAGATATTTTAGAAGAAGTAAAAGATACAGAATTCATGCTTGTTCCATATGAAGAGGCAAAAGGAATGCAGGCGTCCAAAGAACTGATCAGTCAGGCAAAAGGGAAGAAATCGATCGGGATCATCATCGGACCAGAAGGCGGCTTTGAAAAGGAAGAGATCGAACAGCTTAAGGCAGCAGGTGGTCAGACAATGAGCCTTGGAAAACGTATCTTAAGAACTGAGACAGCAGGAATGACAGTTTTATCTATTTTGATGTTTACGATAGAAGAATAGAGGGAGAAAGCGACATGATTTATTTTGATAATGCAGCGACAACCTGCGTATTTCCAGAAGTTGTAGAAGCAATGCAGGATGCAATGCAGGTCACATATGGGAATCCATCTGCAAAACATATGAAAGGTATTGAAGCAGAGAATAAAGTAAAAGCTGCACAAGAATTAATTGCGAAGACATTAAGAGCAAAACCAAAAGAAATCTTATTTACATCTGGGGGAACAGAATCAAACAATACAGCGATCATTGGAACAGCAATGGCAAATCGCCGCAAAGGGAAGCACATTATTACGACAAAGGTAGAACATGCTTCTGTATATGAACCAATGTATCATCTGGAAGAAGAAGGATATGAAGTGACATATCTTGATGTAGATTCAGAAGGAATCGTAGATCTTGATCAGTTAGAAGAAAGTATCCGAGAAGATACGATCCTTGTATCCTGCATGATGGTAAATAACGAGATTGGAGCCATTGAACCAATTGAAGAGATCGCAAAGATCATCAAAGCAAAGAATCCGAATACGATTTTCCATGTCGATGCGATTCAGGCATATGGAAAACTTCCGATCGTTCCAAAGAATATGGGAATTGACTTATTATCCACAAGTGGTCATAAGATCCATGGACCAAAAGGAATCGGATTTTTATATATCAAGGAAGGAACGAAGATCTCTCCGATCATTTTCGGAGGCGGACAGCAGAAAGGAATGCGTTCTGGAACGGAAAATGTACCAGGAATCGTAGGATTAGCTGTCGCATGTGAAAAGATGATCGGTAAAAACTATGAAAATGCTGAGAAGATCCGTGAAGTCAAAGAATATTTTCAGGAAAGGATCAAAGAGATTGAGGATATCAAAGACAATTCTGGAAAAGCACCACACGTGGCAAGTATCAGCTTTAAGAAGTTAAGAAGTGAAGTACTGTTACATGCCTTGGAAGACAGAGAAATCTATGTATCTTCAGGATCCGCATGTTCATCGAACAAAAAACAGGCAGTCAGTGGAACATTAAATGCGATCGCATTAAGTGATGAATTTAAAGATGGAACACTTCGTTTCAGTTTCTCAATTGAGAATACAAAAGAAGAAGTTGATGAAACGATCAAAGCATTAAAAGAATTAGTACCAATGCTTCGAAGATTTGTAAGAAAATAAAGACCACAAGAAAAGAAACAGTAAGAAAATAAAGGAGAATACTATGAAAGTAACCGCATTTTTGATCAAATACGGTGAGATTGCCATCAAAGGTAAGAACCGTTATATGTTTGAAGACGCATTAATGAAACAAATCCGCCATGCAATGGCACCTGTTGGGGATTTTAAAGTAAGAAAAGAATCTGGACGTATGTTTGTCGAAGCACAGGATGAGTTCGATTATGATGAAGCTGTGGAGGCACTGCAGAGAGTCTTTGGAATCGTTGGAATCTGTCCAATGGTCATCGAAGAAAATAAAGATATGGAACATTTGACAGAGACAGTTATCAAATTTATTGATGAACAGTATTCAGTCAAGGATTTCACATTCAAGGTTCATGCGAGAAGAGGAGATAAACAGTTCCCTCTTGATTCCATGGCGATCAATATGGAAATCGGTGGACAGTTACTAGACGCATTTGAAGGAATCAAAGTAGATGTGCACCATCCACAGGTAATGGTGAATATCGAAGTGAGAAAATATATCTATATCTATTCTCAGGAAATCAAAGGACCAGGAGGAATGCCAGTCGGAACCAATGGAAAAGCGATGCTTTTATTATCCGGAGGAATCGACAGCCCAGTTGCAGGATATATGATCGCAAAACGTGGAGTACACATCGATGCAACATATTTCCATGCACCACCATACACAAGCGAGAGAGCAAAACAGAAGGTTATAGATCTTGCGAAGATCGTTGCAAAATATGCAGGACCGATCAATTTACATGTTGTAAACTTTACAGACATTCAGTTAGCGATCTATGAGAAATGCCCTCATGAAGAATTAACGATCATCATGAGAAGATATATGATGAAGATCGCAGAACATTTTGCAAATGAAGGTGGAAGCCTTGCACTGATCACTGGTGAAAGTATCGGACAGGTAGCAAGCCAGACGATCCATAACCTTGCAATCACAAATGAAGTATGTAATATGCCAGTATTCAGACCATGTATCGGTATGGATAAACAGGAAATCGTAGATATTGCAGAGAAGATCGGAACATTTGAGACATCCATTCAGCCATTTGAAGACTGTTGTACGATCTTTGTTGCAAAACATCCAGTTACAAAGGGTAATTTAAAGAGAATTAAGAAATCAGAAGAACATCTGGAAGATGTGATTGATGATTTAATGAAAGAAGCCATTGATTCTACAGAGATTATTCATGTAAAATAAATGGCTGAAGCTGAGACAGTATGTCAGAAGCCTCATCAGAATCAAACGAAAGCTCTAAAGGCTTCGAAAGATCGAGGCTTAGCATACTCATCAGTGATTTGGCATCCACGACATAGTCATTGGCAACGATCTCAAACGTGCCAGAATGCTTGTCAAGGATATCGACAAACGAGTATAAGTCTTTGATGGAATTTAGTTTGATCAATGCATCATACATGGGATAATACTCCTTCCAATTAACAAGGATAGTGTACTCGTATTTGTCATAAAAGTCAACAAGAAAGGAATTGTATGAATTTACAAGGAAAAAGAGCGGCCATCGTAACTCTTGGCTGCAAAGTAAATCAATATGAAACGGACGCCATGTATGGGATGCTTAAGGAAGCAGGTGTTACGATGGTCGATCCGAAAGAAGCGGCAGATATCTACATTGTGAATACATGTTCTGTGACAAATATGGCAGAACGTAAATCAAGACAGATGCTTCACCGCGCAAAGAAGAAGAATCCAGACGTTGTTGTAGTAGCAGTTGGATGTTATGCTCAAGTTGGAAAAGAAGAATTATCAAAAGATACAAATATTGATCTGATCATTGGGAATAATAAAAAGAAAGACTTGATCCATATTTTAGAAGAGCATATGGGAGAGAAGGAATCAGCCGCAGAATCGATCGAAGTTATTGATATTGCGCATGATCAGGAATATGAATCTTTGCATGTAGAACAGTTAAAAGAACATACCAGAGCATATATTAAAGTACAAGATGGATGCAATCAGTTTTGTTCTTACTGCATTATCCCTTATGCAAGAGGAAGAGTCAGAAGCCGTAAGATGGAAGAAGTGTTAGAAGAGATCACGAATCTGACAAAACATGGATGTCAGGAATTTGTGATCACAGGAATTCATGTTACATCGTATGGAAAAGATTTGGGAGATGTTACACTGATCGATCTGTTAGAAGAGATTGCCAAGATCCCGGAAGTAAAGAGAATCCGTTTGGGATCTTTGGAACCTGGATTTATCACAAAGGATACATTGGACCGCCTTTCTAAGATGGAAAGTTTTTGCCCACATTTCCATCTGTCCCTGCAGAGTGGATGTGATTCTGTCTTAAAACGAATGAACCGTAAGTATACAACACAAGATATCAGAGAGAAATGTAAGGCAATTCGTGAACATTTCCAATATCCAGCATTGACAACAGATATTATCGTAGGTTTTCCAGGAGAGACAGAAGAAGAATTTGAAGAGACAAGAAAATTTTTAGAAGAGATCGATCTCTATGAAATGCATGTGTTCAAATATTCCATTCGAAAGGGAACGAAGGCAGCAGATATGAAGCCACAGATCAATGATCAGATCAAGGCAAAACGAAGTAATGTCTTATTAGAAATGTCAAAACAACACCAGAAGGAATTCGAGACAAAACAGATAGGGATGGTCAAAGAAGTATTGATCGAAGAAAAGATGCATGGAAAAGACCATTATTATACAGGGCATACAAAGGAGTATATAAAAGTTGCACTTTACAGTGAAGAACCATTGGAAAATAAGATCGTGAAAGTAAAGCTAAGACAGATCTTAGATGATGGATATGTATTGGCAGAGTGTTAAACAGATGTGAAATTTTATGATTTCCATTGCTATTTCATACATTTTATATTAAAATGGTTAATAAATGAAAGGGACGTGATAATTATGGATAATAATCAAACACAACATTTTTCCGTTGTTAGAGAGGAACTGGATGTACACGTGATCTTAGAGCGTGTATATGAGGCATTGCAGGAGAAAGGATATAACCCTGTCAATCAGATGGTAGGATATATTATGTCTGGAGATCCAACGTACATTACCAGTCACAACAATGCAAGAAGCATCATCAATAAAGTCGAGCGTGACGATATCATTGAAGCACTGCTTGAGAACTATATTGAGACAAGATTAAAGTAGAGACCGTGGTATTATGAGAAGGATATTAGGGTTAGATTATGGGACGAAGACAGTCGGAGTGGCGTTAAGTGATGAGCTTCATATTACAGCACAGCCATTAGAGACGATCACAAGGAAAGATGCGAATAAGTTAAGAAAGACTTACGCAAGGATTGAAGAACTTGTGAAAGAATATGATGTTGAGAAGATTGTTTTAGGTCTCCCAAAGAATATGAATAATACAGTAGGTGAGCGCGGAGAAGATACCTTATCTTTCCGCGATGCCTTAGTGCGTCGTACAGGATTAGATGTGATCTTGTGGGATGAGCGACTGACAACAGTAGCATCAGAGAAAGTTCTGATGGAAAGCGGTGTAAGACGCGAAAACAGAAAGAAAGTGATCGACCAGATCGCGGCGTCTATGATTTTACAGGGATATTTAGATTCCCTATAGGAGGAACAGACAATGAGTAAGAAAGACAGCAAGATTCTTTTTCTGGATGACGATGGACAGGAAATCGAATTTAATGTCATAGAACAGACAACGATCGCAGGTCAGACTTACCTTTTGGTAGAAGACTGCGAAGCATCGAGTGAAGATGAGAGCGTTGTATTGATCATGAAAGAAGTGCAGTTAGAGGATGACTATGTATCCTATGAGATTGTTGAGGACGATAAAGAACTGGATATGATCTCAGATATTTTTAACGCACTGTTAGATGGACTTGAAGTGAGTTTATAAAATATATAAGAGTGTTTAAAACAATGGATTGTCAGACCTACGTAGATATGGAGGAAGAAAGTTGAAAGACAATCAAGTAAGACAGCAGGCAAGACCAAAACGAAATAATTATTATGCAAATGATAACAAGAAATCATACAATAAGAATAATTATCAGGCAAGGGGAAGAAGACCAATGCCTAGAAGAAAGCCTAGCTCAGTAAAGATCATTCCACTTGGCGGACTCGGTCAGATCGGAATGAACATCACAGCATTTGAATGCAATAACCAGATTTTGATCGTGGACTGTGGACTTGCGTTCCCAGATGAGGATATGTTAGGAATTGATTTAGTTATTCCAGATATCACATATTTAAAGGATAATGCAAGCAAGATTCGTGGACTGGTTATCACTCATGGTCATGAGGACCATATTGGAGCGATTCCTTATTTCGAGAAGGAATTGAACGTACCGATCTATGCGACAAAACTTACCATGGCATTGATCGAGAACAAATTAAAAGAGCACGGTATTTTAAATAACGTGGAGCGCCATGTTGTGACACATGGTGACAAAGTAAAACTTGGAATCTTTAATGTAGAATTTATTAAGACAAATCACAGTATTGCAGATGCAGCAGCGCTTGCGATCACAACACCAGCAGGTGTGATCGTGCATACAGGTGACTTTAAGATCGACCATACACCATTATTTGGGGAAGCGATCGATCTTGCAAGATTCGCAGAACTTGGAAGTAAGGGAGTTCTGGCATTGATGGCAGATAGTACGAATGTAGAACGACAAGGCTATACACCATCAGAGAAGAATGTAGGAAAACGTCTGGACAATCTGTTTGCAGAACATTTAAAAGGACGTATGATTATTGCAACATTTGCATCGAACGTGGATCGTGTACAGCATATCATCAATTCTGCACATAAGTACGGAAGAAAAGTTGCAGTAGAAGGACGAAGCATGGTAAATATCATTGCGACAGCGTCCGAATTAGGATACATTAAGATTCCAAAGAACACATTAATAGAAACTGATCAGATTAAGAATTATCCTGACGATCAGATTGTTTTAATCACAACGGGAAGCCAGGGAGAGACAATGGCAGCATTATCCCGTATGGCAAACTCAACTCACAGAAAAGTATCCATCGTACCAAGTGATACGATCATATTCAGCTCAAGTCCAATTCCTGGAAATGAGAAGAACATCTCAAAGATCATGAATGAGCTGGCATTAAAAGGTGCACAGATCGTATTTGAAGATACACATGTTTCCGGTCATGCATGCCGTGAAGAATTAAGACTTATTTATGCACTGACGAAGCCGAAGTATGCAATCCCTGTTCATGGAGAATACCGCCACCTGATGCGTCATCGAGAACTTGCCATCGAGATGGGAATTCCAAAGGAGAATGCATTTGTACTGGCAGAAGGTGATGTTCTGGAGCTCAATAAGAGACAAGGAAAGATCGCTGGAAAAGTACAGGCAGGAGGAATCCTCGTTGATGGACTTGGTGTCGGAGATGTTGGTAACATCGTATTGAATGACCGTAAGTTACTGTCTCAGAATGGATTGATCATTGCAACAGTTACTCTGCAGAAACATGGCAATATGATCCTGGCAGGTCCAGATATCGTATCTCGTGGGTTTGTATATGTCAGAGAATCAGAATCTTTGATGGAAGGTGCAAGAGATGTTGCAAGAGACGCAGTAGAGGAATGCTTAGAACGTAATATCACAGACTGGGCAAGGATCAAGACGAAGATCAAAGATGAACTTAGTAATTACATTTGGAAGAAGACAAAGCGTAATCCAATGATCCTGCCGATCATTACAGAGGTTTAAGATGAGTCTTTCAGAAGAGAAGAAGTTCTTTCATTCCGAAGGATGGCAGCTGTTTTTTAGGACATTAAGCAGAGTATTTTTAATCTGTGCGATCTTCTGTATTTTCTATGGTGCGTATTTTGTGGCAGAACAGACATTTTCGAATCAGCCATATAATGCACAAAGCCATAAGAAAGTAACAGTCATTGTTACACAGAATGAGTCAGATGAGAAAGTTGCCGAAACCCTTGTTTCAAAGAAACTGATCTATGGAAAGACTAGATTTGTGATCCGCAAATATTTTTCAAAATACAAAGATAAGTCGTTTATTTCAGGGACATATGAATTTACACAATCTCAGGGAATGGATGACATTATGGGTATTTTATGCGGAGATCATGTATCAGAGGAGATCATACAATGATAGTGGATTTAAATATCACAGAATATATCCGTTCATTGATGAAAGAAGAGAAGAACGATTTAAGCCATATTGAATCAGAGGCCAGAGTCAATCATGTTCCGATCGTCAAACCAGAGACGAAGGAACTCTTAAGGACTCTGGTCCTTTTAAAGAAACCGATGAAGATCTTAGAAGTCGGAGCAGCAGTGGGATTTTCTTCTCTTTATATGAACAGTTACCAGCCGGAAGGCGGAACGATCATCACGATTGAGCGAAATGAAAAAAGAATCAAGAAAGCAAAAGAGAACATCAAAAATCAGGGAAAAGAAGAACAGATCACCTTACTAGAAGGAGATGCGATCGAGATCTTAAAAGGACTTGATGGAAGTTTTGACCTTATTTTTGTAGATGCAGCCAAAGGACAGTATATTCATTTCCTTGATGATGTACTAAGACTTCTGGCACCAGAAGGTGTCCTGGTTTCAGATAACGTACTTCAAGACGGAGACGTTGCCAGATCACGTTATGCGATCGAGCGAAGAGACCGCACCATTCATAAACGAATGAGAGACTATTTATATACGATCAAGAATCACCCACAGTTAGAGACAACGATCCTTCCGGTAGGTGATGGTGTAGCAATCAGTATCAAGATGGGAGAAAGTAATGAGAGACGTTGAATTATTAATTCCGGCAAGTAACTTGGAAGTATTAAAAGTTGCTGTGTTATATGGAGCAGATGCCGTTTATATTGGTGGAGAGATGTATGGACTACGTGCCAAAGCAAAGAATTTCTCCATGGAAGATGTTAAACAAGGAATTGAATTTGCACATAAACACGGAGTGAAAGTTTATATCACTGCCAATATCGTGGCGCATAACGAAGATTTAGAAGGAATCCGCAAATATTTTGAAGAATTAAAAGAGATCAAACCAGATGCACTGATCATCTCAGATCCTGGAGTTTTTATGATCGCAAAAGAAGTTTGTCCAGATATTGACCGCCACATCAGTACACAGGCAAACAGTACCAACTATGCAACATACAAGTTCTGGTATGATCAGGGAGCGAGCCGTGTCGTATCTGCAAGAGAATTATCTCTGGAAGAGATCAAAGATATCCGTGCTCATATCCCAGATGATATGGAAATCGAATCATTTATTCATGGTGCTATGTGTATCTCTCATTCCGGAAGATGCCTGTTAAGTAACTACTTCACAGGAAGAAATGCAAATAGCGGAGAATGCACACATCCTTGCAGATGGAAATACTCTGTGATGGAACAGACGAGACCAGGAGAATATATGCCAGTGTATGAAAATGAACGTGGAACATATATTTTTAACTCCAAAGACTTAAATATGATCGAATATATCGATCAGATCTTAGATGCCGGTATCGACAGCTTGAAGATCGAAGGACGTATGAAGACAGCTCTTTATGTAGCAACGGTTGCAAGAACTTACAGAAAAGCGATCGATGACTGCAAGGAATCCGTAGAAAAATACAGAGCAAATATGGATTACTACAAAGAAGAGATCGCTAAATGCACATACCGTCAGTTTACAACAGGATTTTATTTTGGAAAGACAGACGAAACTTCTCAGATATATGACAGCAATACGTATATTAAGAACTGCACATACATCGGAATCGTTCAGGGACATAATGACAAAGGATATGCACTCTTAGAACAGAAGAATAAATTCTCTGTCGGAGAGACGATCGAAGTTATGATCCCAGACGGAACAAACAAAGAAGTTATAGTGAAAGCGATCGAAGATGAAGACGGAAGACCAATGGAATCCGCCCCACATCCAAAACAGATGATCTATGTTGATTTTGGAGAAGAGATCAAAGAAGGATATCTGCTTCGAAGAAGAGAAGAAGTCGAAGAAGAGAATTAAGATAAGATCGGTAAAAACTTCAGAATAGAAATGGAAAAGCACTTTTCTAAGCAAAGTATCATAGTATGATAAAAAGGCTTAGAAGGGTGCTTTTCTTTTGCAAGAGTTTTTACAACCTTTATCACCAGAGGAAGAACGTCATTATCTGATCCTAAGCCGCCAGGGAGACATGAATGCGAGAAATCTGCTAGTGGAACACAACCTTCGTTTGGTTGCACATATCGTAAAGAAATATCATAATCTGGACAGGGAAAAAGAAGATATGATCTCGATTGGTGTGATCGGGCTGATCAAAGCGATCAATACCTATGATATCAGCAAAGGTCACCGGCTTGTCACGTATGCTGCAAGATGCATTGAAAATGAATTATTGATGATGCTTCGTCAGGAAAAGAAAACATCAAAGAATACATCCCTTTATGAGCCGATCGGGATAGATAAAGAAGGAAATGAGATCCATCTGTTAGATATTTTAGGAACACAGAAAATGGATTTGATCAAAAAGATCGAGCAGAAAGAAAATATCAAAAGAATCTATGAAGAATTAGAGAAAATGGAGATGAATAAGGAGAAGAAAACACTGATCATGCGTTATGGACTTTATGGAAGAGAACCAATGACACAAAAAGAAGTAGCAAAAAAACTTCATATTTCAAGATCTTATGTAAGCAGGATTGAAAAGAAAGCACTGATGTTATTAAAAAGTAAAATAAAGACATAAAAAAGGTCCTATTGTAAAGTTATAAATCTGCTATAATAAAATCATAAACACATGAACACCCATTTAAATAATGAAAACTCAAAGGAAAACACAGGTGCAAGATTGTATCTGTGTTTTTCCTGTTGTCATGATCATAAAAATATGTGTACAGATTAAAAAGGAGAAAATCTATGCGGCAAGAAATTATAAAAGAATTGGAACTGATCACTGACGAAGAAAAAAGGGTTTTATCTGGAGAAAAGCAGCAGGTTGTATGGGGACTTGTAGATGGTGGAGTTCCAACAAGTTAATGAAAAAATTTTCATATCATTTCACCCACGAAACTGGAATTTGGAATCTGTCAGGAAGAAAAGACACTGTTAGAAGTCAGAGAATGAGTTAAAAGAAATGTTAAGGAAATATCGGGAAATGATGGAAGAACGATTGATATAATTAGTGAATCAATAAAGTTATATAAACGACTAAAAAATAAGTTGAATCAATAATTGAAATATGTTAATATAAAAATAACTAAAAAAGTTATTTAAAGAGGTGGAGAATATGGAAAAATTAACAAATTTAGAAGAAATGATCATGAAATGTATTTGGGATTACGGAGAAGAGATTCCATTTTTGCAAATTGGAAAAGAGTTAAAAGAACGGTATGGCAAGGAATACAAGAGAACAAGTATACGAACTTATCTATTCCGTTTAGAAGATAAAGAATATTTGAAAGTAGATAAAAGGGGAAGAAATGCCTATGTTTATCCGATTATTTCGGAAAAAGAATATCGAAAAGAAAAAGCAGAAGATATACTGGACAATTGGTTTGATGGATCAGCAAAAGAATTATTTACTGCATTAAGTGAAAAGATTCCAAAAAGCGAAAAAGAAAGGCTAAAAGGTGTATTAGATGATATGGAAGATCGTACTATTAGCATTTCTGTGTCCAGTGGGGATTATAGTACTTTTTGGAATAAAGAATAAAGGATTGTATGGTTTTGATTTTTGGTATGCGAATAAAATCAGAATTCTGTTAACAGTATTAGGAATCGTGTGGTTTATTGGAAGTGTGATAAGGGCTTTCATATATATGAAAAAGATGCATCAGATGCATAAAATGTTACAGAAAGGAAGAAAATGTCAGCCTGAGATCATCAAGAAAAAACAGCAGATTTGTTGTGAATTAGGACAAAAAAATAATATCGATATTGTAAAACACAAAGGAATAAAAATTCCAATGGCATATGGGATTTTTCATCGAAGAATCGTTTTACCTGAAATAGAATATAGTACAGAAGAGATAGACGTTAATAAAAGAACGATTCAAGAAATTGTATTTCCCAATACCGTGAATCAGATAGAAGCAGCTTCATTTACTGGAATGACAAAGCTTAGGGAACTTAAGATGCCAGAGCAGATTACAAAGGTGCCATCTTATGCATTTGCAAAATGTACGGTACTTAGTAAGGTTACATTTTCAAAGAACATGCAGTCAATTGCAAGCAGTGCATTTTTACATAGTAATCAAGTGAAAACATTCAGTTGCCCAAAATCCAATAAAACATTTGCAGTCAAAAAAGGAATGTTGATGACAAAATCAGGAAAAACATTAGTGCTTGTACCAAACAAGATGAAAAAAGTCACAATCCCTACGAGTGTGAAAACAATCAAAGCAAAGGCATTTAATGGTTCACAGGCAACAAGCATTGTAATTCCAAAGTCTGTAAAGAAGATTGAAGCAAAAGCATTATCTAGCAAAAAGGTTACAAAAGTAAGCTTAAGTAGCAAAAATAAGATTTACAAGATGGCAAATAACTGCATCTATCGGAAGTCCGATGGGTTATTAGTTGGAGTAATTGCAAAAACAAAGAAGGTTAACATTCCATCCAAAGTAAAAGTGATTAATGATACAGTTTCTGTGATGGGAAAGATTGGCACGAAGAATCAGGTACATATTCCAAAATCCGTAAATAAGGTAGTGGAA
>ERZ812616.2105-NODE-2105-length-18318-cov-4.684718_pt1 | contig 18318 bp, 13 predicted proteins | sample MGYA00376249_ERZ812616 | MGnify/ENA primary metagenome ERZ812616 (study PRJEB26924, sample SAMEA4378265) | human gut metagenome | biome: human gut; feature: human-associated habitat; material: faeces | place: China | collected 2013 ... | reverse complement strand
TTTGAAATTCCTAATTGCATTACGAGGTAATTATACTTCCTATAAGGGAAATTATGGGCAGTATTGGAAGGGGCGGAAATGCGTTGAAATACTGGGAATAAAAGTTGCAAAAATTCATAAAATCTTAAATAATATCCCAGCTTTTTCATGAGGGAAGCGGTTGCGGTATCTGAGTTAAAATGTTATACTGTGTAATAAAAGTAAATCAGTAAACCATAAATTGATGTGTTGTGGTAATATGCAGTTTGGAGAGGATAATTATGTCGTCAGTGAAAATTAATAAAAGTAAGAATTGTAAAAGTGATTCGGCACTTTTATCACATATAATAGATATTTTTACGTTTTTAATATTATGTTTGTTTCCAATTTTTGTAATGGATAAATATTATAATATATTACAGGCAAAATATTATTTTTATATTGGTTCAGTGATACTATTAGTTATAGCTGTTATTTTTGCGGGCTGTATAGAACACAATAAGCTGGAAAAGTATATTACATCTTTTAAGTGGAACGACTTTATAAAGAAATTTTCTGTTACGGATGTCGCACTGCTGGTCTTTCTAATCATCGCGGGTATCTCAACGATAAGTTCCGATTACGTATATGAATCTTTTTGGGGGAATGAAGGGCGGTTTTCAGGGCTCTTCTTACTCTGTTTGTATGGTGTGGCATATTTTTGTGTTACCAGATTCGGAAAATTAAAAAGATGGTATTTAGATGCTTTTTTAATTGCAAATATGCTGGTTTGCATATTCGGGATTACAGATTACTTTAAGATGGATCTTTTGCATTTTAAGGTGGGCATGCTGGAAGAACAGAAATTTATGTTTACCTCAACGATCGGTAACATTAATACATATACTGCACTGGTAGGGATGGTGACCGCAGTATCGGCAGTATTATTTGCAGTGGAAGATAAATGGAAAAAACAGAGCTTTTATTTTGTCAGTCTTGTGATCAGTTTTTTTGCACTGGTGATGGGCATCAGTGATAACGCCTATTTATCATTAGCAGCTTTGTTTGGATTCCTTCCGCTGTATTTATTTAAGAATAAGAAAGGAGTAAAATCCTATTTATTAATTCTTACTGCATTTTTTTCGGTAATCCAATGCATCGACTGGATTAATACTGGAATGGGAGATAAAGTACTGGGAATCGACAGTGCTTTTAATATAATAGTTAAATACGACGGATTATTATTGATTGTAACAGCTCTTTGGATTATTTGCGCCGTTGTTTATGGGTTAGATTATTTATATGCAAAAAAGAAGAGCCGGGATGTGGAGATACGTGGCGGAGATTCCGAAGAGAATGGGAAAAAGTTAACCGGCTATGGCGCTTTGCGAATTATCTGGCTGGCGATATTGATTATCTGTATTTTAGGAATTGGATATGCCTTATATGATGTGAATATCCAGGGGAATACGGAACGATATGGAGCCATTGGTGGTTATCTGTTGTTTAATGATGACTGGGGGACTCACAGAGGCTATATCTGGCGAAATGCTATGGAATGCTTTGAGCAATTTCCAGTGATGAAAAAGATATTTGGCTTTGGGCCTGATACCTTTGGAATCGTTTTGCTGGATAAGACAAAGGGAAATATTTATGGCCAAACTTTTGATAATGCTCATAATGAGTATTTACATTATCTTATCACAGTAGGAATTACAGGATTAATATCGTATCTTGTTTTTATGTTTTCCTTTGTAGTTCGAGTTATTCGTAAAGCAGGAAAAAATCAGTATATTGTAGCGGCTTTTTTTGCAGTGCTGTGTTATAGTACACAGGCATTTGTTAATTTGAATTTACCAATTGCAACTCCGATTATGTGGATGTTTCTGATGCTGGGTGAATTGGGCATAAGAGAACATTACAGACAGTCTGGAAGTAAGGATAAAGGGAAATGAGAAATTACGAGCAATATAAAAGGCTGATAAAATTATTTTCATCCTCTGTGATTGTACTGTTGGAAGTTAGTGCTTATTGGATTGTATGGCATCGCTATTATAATAATCTTATCATGGCCCCCTTTTTCAGGCGGGGAAACTGGTTGATGGTAGCGGTATACGGAATTTTATTACTATTCTTCTTAAAAACCTATGGAGGTTTGAAGATCGGGTTTTATAAGACTGGTAATGTGATTTATTCGCAAATTCTGTCGATTCTTTTTGTTAACATTATTACTTACCTGCAGATCGCGTTACTTGCCTTGGGATTTCCGCCGGTCGGCGTAATGTTTCTCATGACCTTGACTGACGTTGTGTTAATTGTTTTATGGGCATTTATTTTCCAGGCAGTATATGAGAAAATGTTTCCGAGAAAGCGTATGCTGTTGGTATACGGAGATATTCCGGCATTTCATTTACAGGAAAAGATTAATTCAAGGGAAGACAAGTACCAGATCTGTGGGGCTGTGCATATCCGGATTGGCCTCAGGCGGATTATGAAGATGGCAGGAGATTACGATGCAGTAATTATAGGAGATGTTCCATCGCATGAAAGAAACTGTTTGATGAAGGAATGTTTTGGTGCATCGATAAGAAGTTATACAGTCCCTAAAATATCGGATATTCTTTTGAGCTCATCGGTGGAGCTTAATATATTTGATTCGCCGTTATATCTTTCCAGAAATGAGGACTTAAAGGTTGAACAGAAGTTTTTCAAAAGACTGATAGACATACTTTTTTCATCGCTGGGATTGATTGTAACATCGCCATTTTGGGCAATTATATCGATCATGATTAAATGCTCGGACAGAGGCCCTGTGTTTTATAAACAGCTGCGTTTGACCAAAGATGGAAAGGTCTTCGAGATATATAAATTCCGAACAATGGTTCAAAATGCAGAGGAAGATGGAGTCGCAAGGCTGGCATCAGAATCTGATCACAGGATTCTCCCCGTGGGACGTTTTTTAAGAATGACCAGATTAGATGAACTTCCCCAGTTGATCAATATACTGAAGGGGGAAATGTCAGTTGTAGGTCCGCGTCCAGAACGTCCGGAACTTGCAGCTGAGATTGAGAAGGAGATTCCTGAATTTTCCTATCGCCTTAAAGTCAAGGCCGGCTTAACCGGTTATGCGCAGGTTTACGGGAAGTATAATACGACCGCTTATGATAAGCTGAAGCTGGATCTTACTTATATAAGGAAGTATTCCGTATTCCTGGATCTTAAATTGATTCTTATGACACCTAAGATTATGCTTTTGAAAGAAAGCACAGAGGGAGTAAAGGAAAGCCCGGCTGAACAATCAGCAAGAGAGGAAGCAGCGGCGGCTAGTTTAAAGGATTGATTTAAGAGTGAATGGTGGTTAATGGAAGAAATGTAAGAAGGAAAATGTCGCATTTTGTTTAAAAAAGTTGATTAATATGAGATAAGGTGGTATACTATCCGAAGGTTTAGTTCGCATAAGCGCGATTATGGGAAGTACCCACGGAAAGGGCTTTAAATGGCTGATAACACGCAAGAATGCGCCCAAATAGACTGTATTCGGGTTCTGCATTTTGTCTCCACTCTGAGCCGCGGAAGTGGTGTTATGAGTGTGATTATGAATTACTACAGGCATATTGATCGGAATGAGGTCCAGTTTGATTTCCTGCACTTTGTTGCCTGCGAGGATTCATATATAGAGGAAATACGGGCATTAGGCGGTAGAATCTACTGCATTGATAAGCCTGGAAGTTCTTTTCAGTCCGTAAAACAGCTGGATTTATTTTTTCGGTTACATGCTGAAGAGTACACATGGCTGCATAACCATGAAGTGTATTTGACCTTTTTGCTAAGGCCTATCGCTAAAAGATATGGATTGGAAAAGTTTATTGTTCACTGTCATGCTACGAAATACTCGGATAAGACGCTTCATGCAGTGAGAAATCGGATATTGTGTTTGCCGATCCGGTTTATGAAAGTGGATAGATTTGCATGTTCAGAAGCGGCAGGAATATTTCTGTATGGAAAGCGTCGCATGAATAAAGGAGAGATATTCATTCTCCACAATGCCATTGATAGTGAGAAATTTCAATTTGATCCGATTAAACGAGAACGAATAAAATTAGAATTGAAATCGCAGGATAAATTGGTTATAGGACATGTGGGGCGGTTTGAAAGGCAAAAAAACCATGAGTTTTTAATTAAGGTGTTTGCAGAATACCAAAAACAGAGGAATGATAGTGTTCTGGTGTTAATTGGTGATGGCTCGCTACGAAAGAAAGTTGAAATGCAGGTAAGAAATTTGGGATTAGAGGAATCTGTTCTTTTCCTAGGTCAGAGAGACGATGTAGCAAATTTATATCAAGGCATGGATCTATTTATTCTGCCTTCTCGATATGAGGGAGTTGGTGTAGTCCTCCTGGAAGCCCAGCTTGCGGGTTTGCCCTGTATAGCATCTGATTGTATACCCGAAGAAGCTTCTGCAGGACAAACCCTTTTTGTGTCTTTAGGTGATTCGATTAAAACGTGGACAGATACTTTGGTTAAAAAAACAGCTGTTACTGAATTGAGTGGTCAAATAGAAGTACGTCTGGCACGATCTGTAGCGGTTCAACAATACTTAAAAAACTCAGGATACAGTATAAAAGAATCCGGTGTAGTTCTTCAAAATAAATATCAGGAAGGTTTTTAAGATGAGTGTACTGGTACTGATGTCCACCTATAATGGAGAAAAGTATATTCGAACACAGCTTGAGAGCATATTAAAACAGAATTACGAAGAACTCACTGTCCTGATTCGAGATGATGGCTCCACCGATGCCACCCCTTCCATATTGGATTCCTATACGTCATTATACCCGCAGCTTCAATGGTATCCAGGGCATAATATTGGGGTTTGTCAAAGCTTTTTTGAATTAATACGTAAAGCGGAATTATCCTATGATTACTACTCTTTTGCTGATCAGGATGATCAATGGCTTCCGGAAAAAATCAGCCGCGCAGTTTCAATATTAGATACGTATCCACACGAAACCCCCGCGCTCTACTGCAGCGATAAAATCATTGTAGATGAACATTTGGAACCAATTAATGTGACTGTGAGCAGAGTTATGAAAAAAGCTACATTTGGCAACGCATTAGTTCAGGATATGTGCACCGGTTGTACTGCTGTGATGAATCGCAGGCTCCTGGAAATTATTCGGCATCAAACTCCGGAATTTGTCATTATGCATGATTGGTGGTTTTATCTTACAGCAACTTGTTTTGGCGAAGTTTACTATGATCAGGAGAGTTACATTAAATATCGGCAGCACGGCCACAACACGTCTGGCGCCATGTTATCGAGAAAAGATCTGCTGAAGCACCGTATTAGAGAATTGAAAAAGCCCAGAGGTGAAATCTATCGACAGGTAGAGGAATTTATTAGAATATTTGATCCGCAACTGAATAATGAACCTTGTCAGTACCATTCCTCTTCTCTGGTATGTAATAAAAACTTAGCTGAAAAATTGCTGAAATCCAGGGATTCTTTTATATACAGATTAAAGGTTGTATTTGATACTGGAATTTACCGTCAAAAATTCAGCGATACCATAATATTATATCTGGTGATCCTGATTGGAAAACTATAGGAGTGTACTATGTCCATTTTACAAAATAAAGTTGATATTATCATTCCGGTTTATAATGCATTTGAAGACTTAACCATTTGTTTAAAAAGTATTTTAGATGTTACGGACTTAGAAAATCATCGGCTGATTCTGGTTAATGACTGCAGTTCAGATAATAGAATCCTGCCATATCTGAACACTGTACAGAGTCAAAACATAACGAAAAATATTCTTGTATTCAACAATACAAAAAATCTGGGGTTTTCCGGAACTATTAATCAGGGGATATTACAATCGGAAGAACACGATGTGATTCTTTTAAATTCAGATACAATCGTCACGAAGGATTGGATCAATAAAATAGTCACATGCGCATATAGTGATGAAAAAATCGGTACAGTAACACCGCTTTCCAATAATGCTACGCTCTGTTCTGTTCCGGAATTCTGTGAGGAGAATCCGATACCTGCCGGATTTACGGTAACCTCCTACTCAGAGGTGATATCAGAATGCAGTTTGCGGTTATACCCCAAAATTCCAGTATCCAACGGTTTTTGCATGTATATTAAGAGAGAATTGATTAAAAAAATCGGGTTATTTGATGCAGATACTTTTGAAAAGGGGTATGGCGAAGAAAATGATTTCTCCTATCGGGCAGAGCAGGTTGGTTATCACCATGTGATCTGTGATGACTTATTCATTTATCATAAGGGCACTAGCTCATTTATAAGCGCAGAAAAGAAAAAGTATATTGATGACCATGAGAAAATATTGCGAAAACGGTACCCTGCGCAGGTTCAGAAATTTCAGGAATTTTTAAGCTCAGATCCTAACCGGATTATTAATGAAAATATCAAGTTGTATCAACTTTTACAAAATGGCAAAAAAAATATTTTATACCTGGTCCAGGCAGACTTCAGGGCTGATTCCGACGATAACATAGGCGGAACACAGTTAAATGTGAAAGACTTAACCTCAGCACTGAGAAGCCACTATAACATCTTTGTTGTCGCTCGGGACAGGAATTATTTAAATGTAACGGCCTATTTGAAAGATGAAGAAGTTTTTTTGAAATATTATGTGGATTACGAACCGGTATTTCCGGAATTTCGGAGTGCGGCTTTGGGAAAAGTCTATGCGGCTGTTTTGGATGCCTTTCGTATTGATTTGGTTCATATCCATCATACAAAGGGACTTTCTTTGGAGATGTATTATCAGGCTTCCGACAGACAAATACCGATTGTCACCACACTGCATGATTACTATTATGCATGTCCATCCATAAAATTGTTGGATAGCGCGAATTCACTTTGCATAGGGAAAGAGTCCCATTCGAAATGTACGGAATGCATGAATGCTCAAAAGGGGTATTCTAAGCAGATTGATTCTATTTCTGTCTGGAGAGAAGAAAGCAGAACCGTATTTCAATTAGTGGATCAGTTTATTTCTCCCACTGATAGCGGGAAGAAAGTGATATGCCAGTATTTTCCCGAAATAGAACATAGGGTTACCGTCATAGAACATGGCAATGTAGAACTACTGCCGTGTCATGTACAGCACCATATGCTGTCAGCCGAGATGAATATAGCCTTTATCGGTGGTCTGAGTCCGGAAAAAGGCTGCGATCTTGCAACAGAGATGATAAAGAATGGCCCGGATAATATCAACTGGTATGTGTTCGGCATGATGGGTTATAACTCTTTAAATCTCCTGGAAAAAGAAAATTATAAAAAGACCGGACCTTATCGTAGAGAAGAGCTTCCAGAATTATTTGAAAAACACAGAATAGATTTGGTATGCATACTGTCAGTTTGGCCAGAGACATATTGTTATACTTTATCAGAAGCTTTACAGTGTCGGATCCCTGTTATTGTGACAGATATCGGAGCATTGGGAGAACGGGTAAGAGCAAACAGCTGTGGTTGGACAGTCCCCTTGGGAGCTACGGCGCAGGACATCCTTTCCCTGATCAGCCATATTAGAAACAATCAGGAAGATTACGAAGAAAAACTGGTCAATATTGAGAAAAACAGCTTAAAGACGATAGAGAAAATGGGAAATGATTATGCTGATCTCTATAACCGGTTCCTTCTCGATGAAAGAACAAAAAAGTTTCAGGATTGGGATAAGAAATATATTCTGAACGGATACTTATTGGCGAATAATTTATTGAGCATCAGCGGCGGTGATGAAGATGTATATAAAAGGCTGCATGAAGCTGAAAATGAATTGCTGAAAATCCACAGATCCGTTGCATATAAACTCGGATTAATTATATGCCAGATAAAAATCCCATTTAAAAAACAATTAAAAGCATTTTTATTCCGCTTTTATCAAAGGCCACAACATTAACAGGAGTCGTTATGATAAAACAAATTTATTGGTTTATAAAAGATATTGTTACAAATAAAAAAATGCTCTTTGCATTGGCTAAAAATGATTTAAAAGCTAAATTCGCAGCGTCTTTTTTAGGCGTTATCTGGGCTTTTATTCAGCCATTAGTGACAATACTTGTTTTTTGGGTTGTATTTCAGTTGGGGTTTCGTAATCCCCCTGTAGATGATGTACCCTTTATCCTATGGTTTATACCTGCATATTTAGTGTGGACGTTTTTTACGGAAAGCCTGCTTGCATCCACAAATTGTTTGATGGAATATAGTTACCTGGTTAAAAAAGTCAATTTCAGGGTCAGCATTATTCCCATTGTAAAAGTGCTGTCGTCTCTATTTGTGCATCTGGGGTTTATCCTGTTCATTTACTTTATGTATGGAGTATATCGAATTCCTGTCAGTATTTATAATGTGCAGATTATTTACTACTTATTTTGCACATTAGCTTTATTAATAGGCTTGGCCTGGCTGTTGGCAGCTTTGGCCCCATTCATTAAAGATACATCAAATATTGTGAATGTTATTATTCAGATTGGTTTTTGGATGACCCCCATTTTCTGGGATCCCGCGCAAATGGACCCGGTTATAAAATTATTTTTACAATTCAACCCCATGTATTATATTTGCCAGGGATACAGAGACTGCTTCATATACCAGGAATGGTTTTGGGAAAGAGGTGCTATTAATCTCTATTTTTGGATCTTAACCATAGGAATATTTGTTATTGGGGTTGTAACATTTAAGCGCCTGCGGCCATATTTTGCAGATGAAATATAGAGGTATAAGATGAGTAATAATATTTCAATAAAGATCGATAATGTCAACAAAATTTACAAGTTATATGACAAACCCATTGATAAGGTGAAAGAAGCTTTAAGCCTGTCACGAAAAAAAAGATATGAGGAATTCTATGCGCTGCGTGATATAAGTTTTGAAGTTTATAAAGGAGAAACCTTTGGAATCATCGGCACAAATGGTTCAGGCAAGTCCACGCTGCTTAAAATCATTACCGGTGTCGTAAAGCCCAATCAGGGGAACATACAGATTAATGGAAAAGTTTCAGCACTGCTCGAGTTAGGCGCAGGGTTTAATCCGGAATATACGGGTATGGAGAACATATATCTCAATGGAATAACCATGGGCTATTCCAGAGAAGAGATGGAACAGAAGATACCGGAAATTTTGTCTTTTGCTGATATCGGTGATTTTATAAATCAGCCGGTAAAAAATTATTCGAGCGGTATGTTCGCAAGGCTGGCCTTTGCTGTGGCGATCAACGTGGAACCCGAAGTATTAATTGTGGATGAGGCGTTAAGCGTAGGCGACGTCTTTTTTCAGAACAAATGTTTTAAAAAATTTGATGAGCTGCGGTCAAAGGGCATAACCGTACTATTCGTTTCACATGACCTGGGAAGCGTCAAACAAATGTGTTCTCGAGTCTTATGGATTGAACATGGCATACAGCAGATGTGCGGCGAAAGCGTTGAAGTATGCAATGCCTATTCAAACAGCATTCGGAAAAACAGCTTTTTCGTTGACAAAAGCAAATTATCAGACTCTTATGAAGTCCAACGGATGAATCTTCAGGCTTATCCTCCGGTTTCTTATGCGAAAGAAAGTAAATGTAATGATGCAGTGATGATAAAATCAGCTTTCTTTCAGAATTCCGATGGGGAAATTGTGACAGAACTGGAATCAGGGAAGAAATATACCTTTGTAGAGATCATAGAAAGTCTTCGGCAAATTGAAAAATGTATTGCCGGTTTTACGATCGAAACACTAAAGGGCTTATGGGTTATCAATTGTAATACCGCTATCTGTGCCCAAAAAGAGCCGTTCCGCGTAAATGCAAATTCAATCGTTCGGGTTGAATTCAGCTTCGTCATGCCGCCTATTATGAAAGGGAATTATATTGTTGGGGCGGCAGTTTCGGAAGGCGAAATAGAGGAATTTGAAGTTTTGACCTGGCTGTATCAGGTACTGAACATTACGGTGGTCAACCAAGGTGCCAATAGCGCCATCATTGACATAAATCCAGAAATTGATGTTTATTCGACAACTAACTAATAGATCGCAGATGTTTGATAAGGTGGTAATATGAATAAATATAATTTTGGTTATGATTTGACAACGGATCATTCTAATTTATGGGCATTCAAAAAAGTCAGCCCCGAAAGCCTGGTCTTAGAAATTGGGTCCTCTAACGGTCGCTTAACGAAACATTTAAAAGAAGATTTAAACTGTTTGGTAGATATTATTGAATATAATGAGGAAGCTGGTTTGGAGGCGCGTATTTTTTCCAGAAAATCGTTTCTGGGAAAATCGCAAGGCAATATTGAAAATCCAGCTGTAATCGATCGATTACCAGAGAACGAATATGATTATATCATTTTTTTAGATGTTCTGGAGCATTTGCATAATCCCCAATATGTTTTAAATGCGCTGAAAGGAAAATTGAAAGAGTCCGGTCATTTGCTCATCTCTATCCCTAATATTGCACATAATTCGGTCATAATAAATTTACTTCATAATAAGTTCGATTATACAAAACTCGGCCTGTTGGACGATACCCATTTACATTTCTATACAAATTCGTCTGCTCGCCAATTGATCAAAAATGCTGGTTATTATATTTCAGAGGAAAGTGCTACTCAAAAGAGAGTTGGTGATATAGAAATTCCGTGCACTTACGAGGAAATCCCTAGGGAGATATCTTCCTTTCTGCGAACGCGGAAATATGCAGATGTATATCAGATGCTTTTCGACGCAATAAAAACACCGGTGGAGGCGGAGCCTGTTCTAGAGACACGTAACCTTGATTACACCTTATATAAAACACAGGTGTTTGCTGGAAAAACTGAAAAAGATGCAAATGTTTTTTTTACTGACCCTTCAAGCATTAGCATTGAAGTTGATCTAAGCGACTACGATTGCACGAAGGCTTTGCGGGTTGATCCCATCGAACATAACTGTATTCTCAGAATAGAAAAAGCAATAGGTTTTTTTGAAGGCGAGGAATATAATTTAGCGGTTGAATTAATGAATGGGATTGATTTACAGAATGGCGAATATCTTTTTGATCATGACGATCCGCAGATCTATTTTCGGTGTAAGCCTAAAACTGAAAAAGTGATTTTTAAACTTTGTTGTGCTGCATTTGATACCGATCTCATTCCTCATTTTAAGAAGTATCTGGGTGAAATGCTTGAAACCCGTGCAGAAAGAGATGATTTTGAGAAACAGCTTGTGACTGCAAAGCACATAATCCAGGATAATGTAAAAGAAATTACTTTAAGAGATAAAGCAATTGAGGAATTAAAGGAAGCAATTATTAATCTTAATAAGCAACTGGATATCATTAGTAAAGTGAATTTGGAAATTAAAGAACAGAATATTTCGATTGCTAAATGGAATAATGAACTGCTGGCTGAAAACAACAGTTTAAAAGAAAATATAAATTAAATAATATGAAAGCATATGGAGGACTATTCCCATGCATTTTTATACTAGTATTAATAATAATTATTTACCCAAGGCACGGGTACTTGCTAAATCCCTAAAAAAATATTGCCCACATTCAAAATTTTCTATAGTTCTTGCTGATGATGTACCGGAAAACATAGATATCAGTAAGGAGTATTTTGATGAAATTATATGCATTGAAGATCTTGGCATTCCCGTTAAAAATCTCAACTTATGGATCTACATGCATACAGTCGTAGAACTTTGTACGGCCGTCAAGGGTCAGGCTTTAGTAAAGTTTTTGGAGGACGGCTCTGATAAAGTTGTTTATCTGGATCCGGACATTGCAGTTTTCGACGATTTGTCAGATCTTGAGAAGCTGTTAGATCGGTATGATGTGGTCGTAACTCCTCATCAAACAATCCCGGAAACAGAAAAGCAGGATGTAATTAATAATGAAATATGTTCTTTAAAGCACGGCATTTATAATTTTGGTTTCTATGCGGTTAAAAACAGCGAAAATGGACTTCAGTACGCAAGATGGTGGAGAGATCGCCTTATCGATTTTTGCTATGATGATATTCCAAATGGACTCTTCACAGACCAGAGGTGGGGAGATCTTGCCCCAGCCATGTTTGATGGGGTTTATATTTGGAAAGATCCCGGCTGTAATGTATCAACCTGGAATCTTACCAAAAGAAACATTATCAAAAAAGACGATATTTATTATGTCAATGGAAGTAAGCTGAAATTTTATCATTTTTCAGGGTTTGATTCGGGCGCTCAGAAAATCATGCTTGATTTGTATGGGAAGAATAATCCTTGCCTCTATGAACTGCGCCAGTGGTATATCGATGAGCAGAATCAGGAAGGCCAAAGGGTTTTTGGAATCGGTTACGGAAAATCAAAATATAATTATTATGATAATGGGGAGGAAATACCGAAAGAGGCCAGAAAATTAATGCGCAGCCGTATGGACCTCTTGGAATACTTTGGTAAAGTCAATCCATACGTGTCAGAACAGGATAGAAGTTATTACTACTGGTATCAAAATGAAATGAAAAATCTTACTGAACGCCCTGTTTTAGAGATAGAACTACAGGAAGCTATAGCAGGGGATAAAGATCTGCAGGTGAAATTAGGAGCAATTTTGGAGGAAAACAAAAGGCTTGCATTAGAAATAGAAAAAATTAAAATGACAAAAACATGGAAAATCAGAGGAAAACTTATAAAATTTGTCAGGAGATGAAACATGAAGGAATCTATACAAGTAACAACTATTGCCCAATTTGAAAGCATAGATTTATCGGTTTTACTATGGTTAAATAATCTAATTGAAAAATCAGCAATTATTAGAGAGGTTTTTTTGGTATGCGATGGGCTGTTTACGATTCCCCCTGAAGATAATAATTTTCTTAAAAACATAAAAATCATTACCAAACAGGGGGAGTTCCTTGATGAATATGGATACAATTGTTCCGATGATATTCTGGTAATCCAGCCATTAATAAATATTACGAATGATGCCGTTCATGTAGCTAGAACTTTGGCTTATGAAAGGTCAGAAATTGGAGCAGTCTCTCCAGTCTGTTATGATGGTTGTGCTGAGTATTTTCCAGAAAAATTTTGGGGAATATCGGACTATATTACTGCGGAATCAGGAATAATCACAACGCATTTTCTTTATCTAAAGGCAGAAGCAATTATTCCCTTAAGAAGTAGGTTGAAATTTACGGATTTTGCCCCTGCTTTTATTGATAAGTTATTAGAAGACATGATAGTTTTTGGATACAAATGTATTGTTTGTGATGATCTTGTCATTAAAGCACACCAAAGCTCACCATTACTGAAACAGGCAGATTTTTATCAAAATATAGAACTGCAAATAAAGATTCATAACGGACGAAGAAATATACTCTATGTTATCCAGGCGGATTTTCGCACGGATTCCAGTAATAATATAGGCGGCACTCAGTTACATGTAAAGGATTTGGTTTCGGCAGCTAGGTTAGAATATAATGTATTCGTAGCAGTTCGTAATAATGAGTTTCTCCAGGTAACCGCATATCTGCCGAATGATACATTAACCTTTGAATTTAATATTGGAGCGCCTTCTAAGCAGCCCGAATATTATAATGCCAAACAATTTAATGCTTTTGAATCAATTTTAAAAGGTTTTCAAATAGATCTTTTACATGTGCATCATACATATGGTTTGGCCTCAGATGTAGTTTTTATAGCAAAAAAGCTAGGAATTCCTGTCATTTTAACACTTCATGATTTCTATTATATGTGTCCTACAATTAAAATGTTTGATAAAAATAATCAATGCTGTATTGGAAAAGATCGAGATGACATTTGCAGAGACTGTTTAAATTATGTTATGGAAATCAATCCAGAAATAGCATACTTAGAACATTGGAGAGAACACAGTAATAAAATATTGAGTATGTGTGATGTGCTATTAACACCTTCACAAAATGCTAAAAGAATTATTGGAGATTACTTTCCTGATATTTATGAAAAAATCAGAGTAATCGAACATGGATACGATGGTATATATGGTGCATTGGAGAAAAGTAATGCAACCGATGAGTCAATTGATTTTAAATGCAATATTGAAAAAATAAATAAAAGTGATGGGTATTGTATATCGGTAGAAGGCTGGGCGTATATAGAGGGGCAGGATAATTCTGCGGCTCGTATCTTATTAGAAGCCATTGATTCAAAAGATTGCGCAATCTATATTCCAACATTTCGTTATGAAAGACAGGATGTTGCAAGAGGCGATAAAAGATATTTGAAATCTGGTTTCCAAGGGTATATTCCGCGCTATGATTTATTAAATGGAGAGATTAAAGTAAGGCCAATGGTAGAATTAGATGGTAAAAGGTATAGCACTTCGGATTATCAACACATACACTACCATTCTAGTACTGATAGTAATTTAAATGTAGCTTTTATTGGGGGATTAAATCGAGCAAAAGGTAGCAACGAAATTTTTAATATCATTACACAAGGGCCTGCAGACGTTAATTGGTTTATTTTTGGTGGAATCGATGAACCTAAGTTGGTGAATTTAAAACGAAAAAATTTAGTTAAAACGAATTTCTATCAAAGGGAGGAGCTACAGGCATATTTAGACCTTCACAGAATTGATGTTATATGTATATTATCCCTATGGCCAGAAACGTTTTGTTATACCTTATCAGAGGCAATTGCTTATCAAAGACCGGTGATTGTCACGGACATTGGTGCTTTAGGTGAACGAACCAAATCCATGGGCTGTGGCTGGACTATTTCGCTAGACAATATAACAGAATCTGTATTAGATATCATAGAACGCATAAAAAATAAAGGTGAAGAATTTATAATTATGAAAAAAGCGGTAATGCAGCTTCAAGCGCGCTCTTTGGAAGAAATGAATATGGATTACTCTAAACTATATAACTCTATGGTCAAATCAGTGAGGAGTATATGGAATTATAATAGTAAACTACTTTATTATTCATGGCAAAAGTCGAAGCAAGGCTGTAATACTGAAACAAGCAGGCAGATCAGTCCAGAAGAATATGAAAGTTACATTGTACAATTAGAACAGGAAGTAAAACATATTAAAACTTCTCGTTCTTATAAAATAGCTCAGTTATTATCGAAAATATGGAGTAAATTCAATTTTCTAAACAGAATAAGAGGTTAGGCATGCATTTTTATACCAGTATTAATATTAACTATCTTTCCAAAGCTAGAGTATTGGCAAAATCAGTAAAACAGTACTGTCCAGATGCTCGTTTTTCTTTGGTGTTTTCAGATCAATGGCCGTCTAATATTGATCCCCAAAAAGAGCCCTTTGACGAGATTGTACTAGTCGAAGATTTAAAAATTCCGGTTGATAATTTATCATTCTGGATATATCAGCACACAGTGGTGGAACTATGTACTGCAGTAAAAGGACAAGCGCTGGTTAGATTTTTAGAAGAAGGTTCTGAAAAAGTTGTATATTTGGATCCAGATATTGTTGTTTTCCACCCTTTAAATGAATTAAATGATTTGCTTGAAATACATGACATTATACTAACCCCGCATCAGACTTCACCAGAACGTAACAAACAAGATATTATAAATAATGAAATATGTTCTCTTCAACATGGTGCTTATAACTTTGGATTCTATGCTGTCCATAATTCTGAGAATGGGCTTAAATTCGCCAGATGGTGGAGAGACCGGCTCATTGATTTCTGTTATGATGATATTCCCAATGGATTATTTACCGACCAAAAGTGGGGGGATGTCGTTCCCTGTATGTTTGATGGTGTCTATATTTTGCGTGATCCAGGTTATAATGTATCAACTTGGAATTTGTCAAATAGGAATATTACTCAAAATGAAAATAAAAAACTATTAGTAAACAAACGGCCCTTACAGTTTTATCACTTTTCGGGCTTTGATTCCGGCGCACAAGCCACTATGCTGGCGATATACGGGAATGACAATCCAATACTATTTGACCTCCGTGAATGGTATATAGAACGGCAAAACGAAGAAGGACAAAAGATATTTGGTATATCAAAGTCAAAATATAATTTTTATGACAATGGTGAAAGCATCAATAAGCTAGAACGGCAATTGTTAAGAACGAGACAGGACCTGACCGAACATTTTAAAAATACAGATCCTTATGTTACCAATAAAAAACGAAGCTACTACAAATGGTATAAAACAGAGGGGTATAAAGCGAATTCTGAAATGACTGAATTAGAAAAGATTTATCATTCGCGTTCATGGAAAATAGCGTGTTTTATTTCTAAAATTTACAGTAAGTGGTTGAGCATTAAACCTATTTAAGTTTTACTATCTGTGATATATTGGGAGGAGTTAATTGTTATAATGAAAAACTTTATTGAATTTATTAAAAAAAATCCAGAAATGGTTATCTGTTCTATTGTATCCTTACTTTTTTGCTATGGTTTTAGAATATTTAATTATTCTATAACAATTGATTCTGTATCTATGGCTGTAGATTATGATTTAATGTTCAATACCTTTATATCCAGTGGAAGATTCGGTTACGCATTAACTAAAAAGTTATTTGGTTTAAATCAATTGGATTCAAATTTTTCCCTCATTTTAATGGGAATAACAATTATATTATACTCTTATGTTATGTGCTATGTTTTCAATACTCTAAACAAGGTAAAAACTATGCATAAACTACAAAATATTGTATTCACTACGATGTTTATTTCAGCACCTATCTTTGCCGAACAGTACAATTATACATTACAGTCATTCGAAATAGCATTTGCAATGTTATTACTTGCTATATCTTTATACCTTTCCGTAGTAGGAATTACTGAAAATAAACGTCTATTAAATATCTTATCAATATTATTGCTAACTTATGCGGTTGCTACCTATCAATCATTTGTTGTCCTATATATATCAGGAGCTATTTCATGTTATCTTTACATATCTGAATACAGTACTAAAAAACAATGCCATAACTTTGCGTTAAAACAATTACTTATATGGGGGGCTTCTTTAGTCTTATATTATATTTTAAATTTCATAATACAATCCATGACTGGAATGAGGAATACATATGTAGGATCTTTAATTTTATGGAAGACTGAAGGAATCGAAATGTGTGTAAAGAATCTTTCATATTTTATATTTTCTGTAATGTCCGGAAAAGGGATATTTTATAATAGCACATATATAGTAATTACAATAGGACTAATTTGTTATAGTATCAAGGTTTTCAAAGAAAAAAGAGAAGCATGGATACTAAATATAGTTGCTATTATTGGGTTATTACTATCACCCTTTTTGATTTCGATTTTAATGGGAACCGCAGGCCCTATTCGAGCCCAAATGGCTATTCCATTTGTAACCGCTTTTGGTTTGTCATTTTTGCTAAGATATCTAAAGCAAAATCGTGCAATTAAATTTATAGTTATTACGTATTGCTTTTTCTCGGTATTTCAGCAATGTAAAGAAACTTCTCAACTCTTTTATAGCGACTATATGCGATATAATCAAGATGTTCAACTGGCTACTGAAATAGGCTATGATATTCAAAAAAACTATCCTAATGAAAATAACAATTTGCCAGTTGTTTTTGTCGGTTGGCATCAGACACAATTACCACCATCATGCGTAAAAGGAGAAATTATTGGACATTCTTTTTTTGAATGGGGACATAACTCACCATGGGGAAATTTACCATACTTATTACAATTTTTTAATTCCCTAGGATTTAAATTTACACTTGGAGTAGTTGATTCAGCAGAATTAGAATCTACTGTAAAAACCATGAACACTTGGCCTAAAGAAAACTCGATAAAATTGATTAACGATGTGGTAGTTGTAAAGCTATCTGATGAATGATATGAAAAAATATATTATTAAAATAACATTTAAATATGCGGTAGCAATTATTATAATGATTACATCAGTAATTTTATATTTTTGTGGCGGTACGCTGATAAAAAAATCAATTAATTGCTTATATCCAGAACGAATAATAGATATGAATGAAATTATAGCAAAATCAACGTATCTTAATGATTTTGTGATAGAAGAAAAAGGAATAATATCAGTTAGTGATAACCCGTGGTTATATCTTGACTGTAAAGATTGGTCTATTACAAAGCCCTATTCCATATCTATTTTTATTAATAGCTTAAACAAAGAGAAAGAATCTATAGAACTTTATAATTTAAACTCGTATGATGGAGTATTTGGTGAAATAAAGCCAGGAAAAAATAACTTCATATTAGCACGTGGTAGTACTAAATGTGTTGGTATTAGAGCAGACTTAGCTACTACATATGATACAAAATTGTATATAGACAAAATTATTGGGTTTGTCAAGTTTTTTGTGTAAGTTTTAAGAAAATTTTTTGGGGAGGGGAACC
>ERZ812616.2104-NODE-2104-length-18352-cov-3.776521_pt1 | contig 18352 bp, 14 predicted proteins | sample MGYA00376249_ERZ812616 | MGnify/ENA primary metagenome ERZ812616 (study PRJEB26924, sample SAMEA4378265) | human gut metagenome | biome: human gut; feature: human-associated habitat; material: faeces | place: China | collected 2013 ... | reverse complement strand
AAACCGGCAATTGTTACAGATACGCATTGCATCAGATTATGTAATCGAATCGGACTTGTAGACAAGATGAAAGATCCGAAAAAAGTAGAGATGGCATTGTGGAAGATTATACCACCAGAAGAAGGAAACAGCTTCTGCCACAGACTGGTTAACCATGGAAGAGAAGTATGTACAGCCAGAACAAAACCTTATTGCGATAAATGCTGCCTTCAGGACATTTGTAAGAAAGTGGATGTGAAATAATATGGCAAATGTAATAGATGTGTTAGATGAATTACAGAACCGGGCGTTAAAAGAACCAGAACTTAAGGAACGGCTTAAGAACACAAAGAAGGAAAAAGAACCGCTTAGTGCATTTTGCAGAGTCTGTCAGGAGCTGGGATATGAAATTTATGAAATGGATATTATTTGCGCAGGAGAGGAATTCCATGCAGCTATGAAAAGAAGTACGAATGGTGGGGGGAGAAAATTCACCAATGCTTGCCGGAGAAGATGATTTTTACGAATTATTTATGGCAAATTTGAAATAAGAAATGGAGAATTGTAGATGATAGGAACTGGAAGGATACATGTATATTACGGAGACGGAAAAGGAAAAACGACAGCAGCTATGGGATTAGTGCTGCGTGCGGCAGGAAGTGGTCTGGATGTTCTGATGTTCCAGTTTTTAAAAGACAACTCTTCCAGTGAACGTGTTATTTTGGAGCAGATCCCGAATGTGACCTGTCTGCCGGGAAAAGATCGTGTGAAGTTCGTTAGCAAGATGAATGCAGATGAAAAAGCAAGATTAAAGCATTATAACAATAAAGCACTAGATGAGATTATAAAATTTTGCGGTCCATTTGATGTACTGGTACTGGACGAAATATTATGTGCAGTGCAGCTGGGCGTATTAAGTGAAGAAAAGCTGGTAGAGTTTCTGGAGCACAAACCACGTGGTCTGGAAATAGTGCTGACCGGTCATGTTGTCTCAGATAAAGTGCTGGAGCTTGCTGATTATGTAACCGAGATCCGAAAAGTCAAACATCCATATGATCAGGGAATTACAGCAAGAGAAGGAATTGAATATTAAGAAAAATCAGTGGATATCATAGAGGGGAGTCTTCAGCCCCGAATATCATTTATTAAGTTTTCGTGAACAGACCCACAAGTGAAGTGGAGTGTGTTATAATAAACAAGTACGAATTTTTCTCTTCAATATGGAGAGGAGAAGTGAGATATGGAGCGTGTAATAAAGAATTATGAAGATGTCGATAGTTGGAAAACGGTTATGTTCTTATACCAGTCGGCATTAAAAGAAGTCGGAACAAAACTGGAGATATTGAATGATGAATTTCAACATGTTCATCAGTATAATCCGATTGAACATATTAAGACAAGAGTAAAGACAGCAGAGAGTATCGTAAAGAAACTGAAACGTTACGGATATGAGACTTCCATAGAGAATATGGTAAAGTATATCAACGATATTGCAGGTGTGCGGCTCATTTGTTCCTTTACATCAGACATTTATCGTCTTGCAGAGATGATTGGTAATCAGAGCGACTTGAAGGTTCTGTCCATCAAAGATTATATCAAGAACCCGAAAGAAAGTGGATATAAGAGTTATCATATGCTGGTGTCTGTGCCGATTTTCTTGTCTGACAGTGTTGTTGATACAAAAGTTGAGATACAGATTCGGACCATTGCCATGGATTTCTGGGCAAGTCTGGAACATAAGATATATTATAAATTTGAGGGAAATGCACCGGATTACATCAGCCGGGAGTTGCGGGAATGTGCGGAGATGGTATCTTCGTTAGATGACAAGATGTTGTCACTCAACGAGGCAATCCAGACGTGTGTCCTGGAGCAGGAAGAGAAAGAAAATCGTACGAATGAAGGAAGTCTGAGTTAATATACTCAGGCTTTCTTTTGGAAAAGTGCTACTTCCAGGAAATAATTGGGAAAGGGAAATATATGAAATATCAGAATATCCGAGTAGGACATTTTATCAGCCGTCCGAACCGATTTATTGCAAAAATAGAGATTGAAGGCGCAGAAGAGACAGTTCATGTAAAGAATACCGGACGATGTGCGGAACTGCTGGTACCAGGGGCAGAAGTCTATGTCCAGGACAGCCAGCAGGAAGCCGAAGACTGGTTGTCAGATAATGAATTTTTACAAGGTGAAATGCAGGTGGCGGTTAGTTCAAAATCTACGAATATTGGGAAAAAACGTAAGACGCGCTGGGATTTGATTGCTGTAAGAAAAGGGGATAGGCTGATTAATATGGACTCCCAGATTCCCAATAAAATCGTAAAAGAATGGCTGGAACAGGAAAAATGGAATCACAATCTGCACAACCAGAGTGATCGAATCCATGGTATCACAAAAATTCAGCCGGAGTACACATATGGAAAATCGAGGATCGATCTCTATGTAGAAGCCCAGGATCGAAAAATTTTGATTGAAGTCAAAGGTGTAACATTAGAAGAAAATGGTGTTGTGCGATTTCCGGATGCCCCAAGCGAGCGCGCGGTAAAGCATGTCCATGAACTAAAAGAAGCATTAAAAGAAGGTTACGAATGCTATGTGTTTTTTGTAATACAAATGTCTGGCGTGCGTTATTTTACGCCGAACATGGACACACATCCGGAATTTAAAGAAGCACTTAAAGAGGCAGCAGAAGCCGGAGTACATGTAGTTGCTTACGATTGTTCGGTCAGAGAAGATGAAATCCGGATACAAGATCCAGTCCCGGTAATATTAGAAAACCCGGAATTGTATGAACTGAGCCAGGTGCTGGTACCATGGTATCAAAAAGCACGAAGAGATCTTCCATGGCGTCACACCACGGACCCATATCGAATCTGGGTTTCAGAAATAATGCTTCAGCAGACACGAGTAGAAGCAGTAAAGCGCTATTATGCAAGGTTCATGGAAGCACTTCCGAATGTAAATGCTCTGGCAAATGTTGAAGAAGACAAGCTCTTAAAATTATGGGAAGGCCTTGGATATTACAATCGTGTCCGGAATATGCAAAAAGCAGCCAGACAGATCATGGCAGATTACAATGGGACATTTCCAAAGACATATGAAGAAATTCAGTCACTCACCGGCATTGGCAATTACACTGCCGGAGCAATTAGTTCATTTTCCTTCGGACTTCCGCATCCGGCGGTAGACGGCAACGTTCTGCGCGTTATAACAAGAATCACTGCAGACGACAGCGACATCATGAAGCAAAGCACAAGAAAACAAATCGAAGAAAAACTTAAAAAAATTATTCCAAAAGATTGCGCAGGAGATTTTAACCAGGGACTCATTGAACTCGGCGCAATTGTGTGCGTTCCAAATGGAGAACCCAAATGCGAAGAATGTCCGGCAGCACTATTTTGCCAGGCAAGAATACAAGGAAAAATCCAGGAACTTCCAGTAAAAGAAAAAGCAAAAGCAAGACGAATCGAAAAAAAGACAGTGTTCATCTTGCGAGATGAAGATAAGATTGCTATTTGCAAACGACCAGCAAAAGGACTTCTGGCAGGACTTTACGAACTCCCGAACATAGAAGAACACTTGAACAAAAAAGAGATAACACAGTATTGCAAAGAGATTGGACTCATGCCGATTCACATAAAAAAATTGCCCGCAGCAAAACACATTTTCAGCCACATCGAATGGCAGATGATCGGATATGATATACGCGTAGACGAATTGGAAAAAACAAACAACAAGAAATATCTTTTCATTCACCCAGAAGAAATTCAAAAAGAGTATCCTATCCCGTCAGCGTTCGAAAAGTATATGAAATTGATATAATTTTAATTGGGGACGGGGTTTTTTCAAAAGAACCCCGTCCCCAATTAAAATTTAACCTGTCCCAATTAAAATTGTCTTAATTGTACAAAAAAATCGTATTCCTTTTTCAAGGAATACGATTTGAGGTTACATATATTTAAGATCCATGTATAAATCCTGATTATAATCTTCCACCGTTTTCGCGCATATTAATATATTCTGCAACGGAACGGTCAAAACTGCTGATGTGGCGGTAGAACCACTTTACTACATGTTCTTCTACCTTCTGAACGAATGCATCGGAAGGACCTTCTTCTTCCTGGAGCATCTCATTCAACTCTTGAATCGTCTGTTTGAATTCTTCGTGTTTTGCATGGTGTTTGTCGTAATCCGGATAACAGACTTCTTTCTGAAGCGCTTCTTCATCACCAAAGTGTGTGTCTGTGTACTTGGCAAGGTAGTCTAACATCTTTATTGCACTTATTTTTCCTTCGCCTGCTTCACAACTGTCGAGGAGTTTGTTGATTCGACCGATTAATTCTTCGTGCTGTGAATCGATTAATTCGTTTCCGGTAATCAGATCATCTGTAAATTCTGCTCTCATATTTATTCTACCCCTTCTTTCGTGTGTATATCAAACAGGAGACATCTCCAGTTTTAACCAAATATTAAATCAATTGCTGTGAAAGTTTTGTCTCTTTCTTTTCCTGCGTTGCATATACAAATGGATAAATCATACATGCCATTGCGAGGGCAGCAATCACATCTGTGATGGAATGCTGCTTCAAAAATACTGTAGAGAAAATAATCAAAATTCCAAGTGCATAGGAACCAATCTGAACTCCGCGGTGCTTTTTCAGGGATGTGCTGTGGGCAATTGCTGCCATAGCTCCGATGGAGTTATAAACGTGAATACTCGGCAGCACATTGGTCGGGGTATCCACTAAATATATCATTCGCACTAAATCCGTGAAGATATTTTCCCGTGGAAATGTGACCGGACGCAGGTTCAGCCCATTTGGGAAAATGGTACAGACAATGAGGAAAATGGTCATACCGCTGCACAGAAATGCTGCCAGCCGGTAAAAGTCTCTGCGGTTCGTAAAGAAAAAGTATGCACCGGTTACGGCGAGAAATACGAACCATAATAAGTATGGAATAATAAAGTACTCGACAAATGGGATATACTCATCCAGTGGTGAGTGGATGAGATAGTGGATTGTCTGACGCTTTTCCAGGTAGCAGAACCATGGCATATAAATCAGACCATATAACAGAACCCATGCATGCCGGTACTTCAGAATCAACGATTTCATTTTGGATATCGCTTTCATATGAATCCCCTTTTCAAACGAATAAATCTTAATCAGGTTACGTTCTTTTGTTTCAAACGGATAAATCTTAATCAGGTTACGTTCTTTTGTTTCAAACGGATTATAACATGAAATCATCTGTGCAACAAGAAAGTTCACTATTTGTTAATAAATTTTACCGGATTTTCAAAAATCTGAATATCGTATTCCTGTTTCCCCTCGTGGATAGCGTCTTTTGTGCGAAGTGTCCACACTGCGATGGTTGTTCCGGAGAAAATGCGCAGCAATGTCACCGTGAGTTTGGGCAGGTCAGTCAATTTATAAGCAATAAAGTCCGGGCGTCCAAGAAAATTACACCACAGATTTTCCACAAAGAACCGTAAAAACCAGGATACATCGGATTTCTCCTTTGTCAGTCTGGAAGATAATTGTCCTCTTAGGACTTCCGGAGCATTTTTCCGGAACCAGTACAGACCTTCGGAATTAAAGGATTCAAGAAGAAATGCACCGTGGTAAGAGCGTAGCATTTCGTATGCTTTTTGGCAAATCTGCATGTTTCGTTCCGGAATTTTTAACTCTACAAGGAGTGGAACCTGGTCATTTACGAGTGCAAGCACATCGCGAAACAGCGGGATATGTTCTTTCGTACCAAGAAGCGTACATTTTGTCAGCTCCGCAGCAGTCAGATCCTCCGGACGTTCCGGCCGTCCGCAGACACGTTTCAGGTCATCGTCGTGGAAGACGACCAGCTCACCGTCGTGTGTCAGATGAAGATCTAGCTCAATTCCGTAATTTTTTTGAATTGCGGCGCGAAAAGCTGACATGGAATTTTCCGGAATTCCGTGAGTCTTACTGTGAAGCCCTCTGTGGGCGAACATAATTCCATGAAATGCTTTCATGCGCTTTTGTCTGGACATTTCCGGGAAAATCGCAAAACAATATAATAATATGAAAAGAATCAACAGTATGATGACAACATGCATGAAAAAATGCCTCCTTTATTGTTTCATATCATTAAGAGCGGATGAATCGGATCCGGTCCGGCTCCAATGCAAATGTAGCGGTGTCGGAGCGAAGATCAGCCTCACCATCCGTGTGTACAGGCAGAACCTGCACGCTTTCAATTTTAGCACTTTTGCACTGGTAGGTATAGATTCCTTTAAATTTTGTGTGCTTTCCCTTATATGCGGTCGGCAGCAGGCAGAGAATCTTGAATTTGCTTAAGCCAGACACGACAATAATATCCAGCAGATCGTCTTTGGGATCCGCTTTCGGACAGAATTCAAAGCCGCCACCCTCGTATCTCTGGTTCATAGCTGCAATAAAATACACTTTTGGAAATGTAATCGGCTTTTGATCATCCAGTGTAATCCGCATGGATTTTGGATTGGAAGTCAAAAGCAAATGGAGCGCAATGGCAGTATAGGAAAGCTTCCCAAGTTTACATTTATTCAGGAAATGCTTCAGTTTCGAAGACAGATTATTGTGGTAGCACACATCTGCATCAAAACCGATTCCGGAACTGACGGCGTAGCGTCTCTCTATTTGTGGTGTTTTCAAAAGCCCCACATTAATGTACGCGTAGTCTGTAGGATTTAAGATATGTAAGAGGGCTTTCGTCGGATCTTTTGTCAGCTTCATAGACCTGGCAAAATCATTTCCAGAGCCAATCGGGATATAAGCCAGGGTCAGCTTTGTGAGATCACGAATTCCGTCAACAACTTCGCCGATAGTGCCATCTCCGCCAAGAACGACCAGCGTGTGAGCATCGGTGTCACAGATTTGCGCAGCAAGCCTGGCACCGTGTCCTGGACGTCTGGTGAAATAAATCTGATAATCGATATGTCTTTCTTTTAATATAAGTTCTAATTGTTCCCAGATCTTAAGGCCGAGGCCGGATCTGGAATTCGGATTTACGATAAATGCATACATAGTCGTTCCTCCACCTAATCTTTTGTGCTTGAAATATAATTCTAGTGTATCATTATATTGCCGGAATGTCCTGCTTAATATTTGAAAATCCTTGAATTCAATCATTGTTTCGTGGTGGGATCTCGATGATAGTTGTAGTTCATTTAGACCAGAAAAACAAGAGTATTTTAAAAATATAGATAAAATCTATAAGTTACCTGCTATATAATAATAAGCAATTGGATTTTTTTTGCAACCTGGACTATAATACAAACATAAAGATATTATTGTTGGCATTAAGAAATGCCATTTCCCTTCTAAAATAGAAAGAACCTTTAAGAACGCTCACTTAAAGGTTCTTTTTATGTCTGCAAATAAAGTTCACTGCAACAAAATGCTTATTTCCAATAAAATGCTTATTTCCAATAAAATGTTTGTTCTCAATAAAATATTTGTCTTTAATAAATTCATCCTGACTGTTAATTCCATAATGATAAAAAATGATGCTGCACGAAAAAAATGCTTTTGAAACATTTGTATTTTTCGTACAACATCAGTTGTTAGAAGACTCCATTCATATAAGATTCCAGGGAACGTTTCATATTTCCCTCAAAATCTGCGTTCCCCTCTTTCAGGCACCATTCGAAAACATTTCCAATAACGATCATACGAATATCTGTCGTGATATCCTCAATATCCTGATTCGGGGAAATGATTCCGGCACCGATACATTTCTGCAGATAATTGTGTACAGTCACGATCGGGTACGGACGTTCGGTACGGATCAATGGGTTCAGAGACTGGTTTTTCGGAGTATAATAATTCGCCATAAATTCAACGCCGAGTTCCTGGCAATAATGCACATAATTCAGGTAGACATATACAATGGCAGATTTAACTTCATCAGCACTCTTTGGTATATCAAGAAGATCTGGGTTAATATTCGGCTGCTCTTCAATATAGTAGGAAAGCAGATCATCTTTAGTCTTAAAATGATGATAAAAACTTCCGTTAGAAACGCCGGCTTTTTCACAGATATTTTTGATAGAGAGCGCTTCATATCCGTGCTTCTGCAAAATGTGTTTTGCAGCCCGGAAGATCTTAGCTTTCGTCTCTTTTGACTTCAGTTGCTGCTTCGATAATATTTCACTCATTTTCTTAAAAATCCCTTCGGTTTAATTCTATGCGTAGTATAACATAGAAGGAGAAAATTATCAAGAAAACAGAGCAGACTCTGTTTGCACACTTTTTATAGGAACTTTTTATACAAACTGCTTCTACAAAGCTTTTCTAAAAAAATACGAAAATGTTTTTCAGCCAATATTTCAGCAAAATGTGAAAATATGTTTCAGTAAATATTTCAGCAAAATGGGAATACAGAATAGGAAGATGCGTTAAGGATTGTGTCAAGGATTTTTGAAAATGTTGTAAATAAAAAGTAGTTCGAGTATAATAATGCAATATGATGCTGCTTTTTGATACAGGCATCACGATAATGGAGAAAGGATACTATATATGGATATTAATCAGAAGATAACAGAAGAACTCGGTGTGAAACTCTGGCAGGTCGAGGCAGCGGTGAAGCTGATCGACGAGGGAAACACAATTCCATTTATTGCCAGATATCGAAAAGAAGCAACCGGAACGCTGGATGATGAACAGCTCCGTAAATTATATGAAAGACTCGTTTACCTGCGCAATCTGGAAGAAAAGAAAGAACAGGTATTAGCGTCCATCGAAGAGCAGGGAAAACTTACTGAAGAACTGAAAAAGCAGATTCTGGAAGCACAGACTCAGGTTGTTGTAGAAGACCTGTATCGTCCGTATCGGCCAAAGAGACGGACTCGCGCGACCATCGCAAAAGAAAAAGGACTGGAGCCTTTGTCCACACTGATCATGCTGCAGAAGACAAAAGAGTCTTTAGAGGAAGTTGCAAAGCAATATATAAATGAAGAAAAAGGCGTGGCAAATGTACAGGAAGCGTTGGAAGGTGCCAGAGATATTATCGCTGAGAATATTTCCGATGAGGCGGATTATAGAAGCTGGATCCGGAAGCAGACGATGCAGAAAGGACATATCATTTCCAGTGCAAAAGACGAGGAGGCAGAGTCTGTTTATGAGAATTATTATGAATTCGATGAGCCGGTGAACCGTCTGGCTGGATATCGCACGCTGGCACTGAACCGTGGCGAGAAAGAAAAATTCCTGACCGTGAAAATCGAGGCACCGCAGGAGGACATTCTCCGGTATCTGGAAAAGAAAATTATCCATGGTGAAAACCTGAGTACAACACAGATTCTCAAAGAAGCAATCGAAGACAGCTACAAGCGACTCATTGCTCCGGCGATCGAGCGCGAAATCCGAGGTGAATTGACCGAAAAAGCAGAAGATGGAGCCATCGAAGTATTTGGCAAGAATTTAGAACAGCTTCTGATGCAGCCTCCAATCGTGGGACACACAGTTCTTGGCTGGGATCCGGCATTCCGTACCGGCTGCAAACTGGCTGTCGTAGACCCAACCGGAAAAGTTGTAGACACTACCGTCATTTACCCTACAGCACCGACGACACCACAGAAAATCCAGGCTGCAAAAGACACGTTAAAAAAACTCATTGCAAAATATAATATCAGCCTCATTTCCGTTGGAAACGGAACAGCTTCACGCGAGTCCGAGATGATCATTGTAGACCTTCTGAAAGAAATTCCACAGAAAGTACAGTACATCATCGTAAATGAGGCGGGAGCTTCCGTATATTCTGCAAGTAAACTTGCAACCGAAGAATTCCCGAACTTTGATGTTGGACAGAGAAGCGCAGCGTCCATCGCAAGAAGACTGCAGGACCCGCTGGCAGAACTAGTAAAAATCGATCCGAAATCCATCGGAGTCGGTCAGTACCAGCACGACATGAACCAGAAAAAGTTAAATGATACATTGTCCGGAGTCGTAGAGTCTTGTGTAAACCGCGTAGGCGTAGACCTGAACACAGCTTCCGCACCACTGCTTTCCTACATATCCGGCATTACCTCAGCCATAGCGAAAAATATTGTGACATATCGGGAAGAACAAGGAAGATTCGAGACAAGAAAGCAACTCCTAAAAGTAGCAAAATTAGGACCAAAAGCATTTGAACAATGCGCCGGATTCTTACGCATTCAAAATGGAAAAAATCCACTGGACACAACAAGCGTACATCCAGAAAGCTACGAGGCAGCAGAAAAACTCCTGAAAAAACAAGGATTTACCACCGAAGATATCTGCGCCGGTAAACTGGCAGGCTTATCCCTCACCATCAAAGACTACAAAAAACTCGCAGAAGAACTGGAAATCGGAGAAATCACACTGCGCGACATCGTAAAAGAACTGGAAAAACCAGGACGCGACCCACGAGACGAGATGCCAAAACCAATCCTACGCACAGACGTCCTGGAAATGAAAGATTTAAAAGAAGGCATGATCTTAAAAGGAACCGTCCGAAACGTAATCGACTTTGGAGCATTTGTAGATATCGGAGTCCACCAGGACGGACTTGTACACATATCCCAGATGACAAACAAAAAATTCATCAAACATCCACTAGAAGTCGTCAGCGTAGGAGACATCGTAGACGTCAAAGTCATGAGCGTAGACTTAAAGAAAAAAAGAATACAACTCACCATGAAAGATGTGTAATTATTTAAAACAATTTAATTGGGGACGGGGTTTTTTAAAAAAAACCCCGTCCCCAATTAAACTTCAACCTGTCCCTTTTTCATTTCCCTTAAATTGCATCATTTTCATCTACAATTTCCAAGCTGATATAGCCTCCGGCAGGGCGCACATTGTCCGGTGGACAATGGTTTTGCGCCGACCGAAACGGAGTGTAGACTTGCAGAGGTGCGCAGTAGAAGTATGTCATGCAATTGCATGACGCGCACCTCGCAGCAAGAATGCCGAGGCATTTTTTGAATTATTGATAAAAGTTCTCAATAGGAGCACCGCTTTTTCAGGCCTTTCTATTTCTGCGTTTTGATTCTGTGATAAAATGTAGTTGCATTAAACTAACTACAGGGAGTGAGGAAACAATATATGTTTATTGAGATCAATAATCTGAAAAAGAGTTTTGGCAGTGATTCGAACCGTGTGGAAGTGCTGCGGGGTGTGGATTTTTCTATAGAGAAGGGTGACATTTGTGTATTACTTGGACCGTCTGGTTCGGGAAAGTCTACACTGTTAAATATTATCGGTGGAATTGATGATGCGGATGCGGGATACATTTCCATCGGAGGTGAGCGCATGGCCGATATGAATGAGAAAAAACTGACGGCATATCGGAGAAAGCATCTGGGCTATGTGTTTCAGATGTACAATCTGATTCCGAATCTGACTGTCCGGGAAAATATTGAGGTTGGGGCTTATCTAAGTGACAGACCGCTGGATGTTGATGAATTGTTACAGACGCTGGGACTTTATGAACACAGGAAAAAGTTACCGAACCAGTTGTCGGGCGGGCAGCAGCAGAGAACGGCAATCGGAAGAGCAATTGTCAAAAATCCGGATATTTTGCTCTGCGATGAGCCGACAGGAGCTTTGGATTATAACACGTCCAAGGATATTCTGGAGCTGATCGAGCATGTCAACCAGAAGTACGGTAACACGGTCATTATGGTCACACACAATGACGCAATCAAAGACATGGCGGACATCGTGATTCGTCTCCGTGACGGTGCGGTGAGAAAAAGTTACCGCAATGAGAAGAAGATTCCGGCGAGAGAGCTGGAGTGGTAAGGAGGACGCGTGATGAGAAGCCCGTTAAATAAACGTCTGTTCCGGGAGCTTCGTGGAGAATTTGGAAAATATCTGGTCATTTTTATCTTGATGACGCTGACGATCGGAATGGTATCAGGATTTCTGGTGGCCGATGGAAGTATGATCCAGGCGTACGAGGAAAGCTTTGAGAAATATAACATTGAAAATGGACATTTCCGGACAGAAAAGAAAATGAACAATGCTCAGATTCAGGATATCGAAGATCTGGGCATCAAATTGTACGAGAATTATTATGTAGAGGAAGCTTTAACGAATGGAAGTACAATGCGCATTTTCAAGAATCGTGATGAGGTCAATAAGGTGTGCCTGATGAAGGGGAAAATGCCTGAAAAACCGGGAGAAATCGGTATTGACCGTATGTATGCAGACAATAATGCTCTGAGCGTGGGTGATGAGATTGAAAGTGACGGTCATACATGGAAGATTACCGGTCTTGTGGCGCTTTCAGATTACAGCGCCTTGTTTTCCAATAATAATGATTCCATGTTTGACTCGGTAAAATTTGGCGTGTCGGTAGTGTGTCCAGAGGAGTTCGACAGCTACAAGGCCGATCAGTTGAATTACAGCTACGCATGGAAATACAATACTGAGCCCAAAAATGAAAAGGCAGAAAAAGACATTTCGGAAGATCTGATGGAAGATGTGGCAAAAGAAGTGACACTGGAAGAATTTGTCCCAAGATACACGAACCAGGCAATCATTTTCACTGGGGATGATATGGGCGGTGACCGTTCGATGATGATCGTGCTTCTTTATATCATCATCGTGATCATGGCATTTGTCTTTGCAATCACTACCAGCAACACGATCCGAAAAGAGGCAAATGTAATCGGCACCTTGCGGGCATCCGGCTATACAAGAGGTGAACTGATCCGGCATTACATGGCAGCCCCGGTATTTGTCACATTTATCGGAGCAATTATTGGAAATATTATCGGTTATACGGTAGGAAAAGATTATTGCGCGGGACTTTACTATGGAAGCTACAGCCTGCCGACCTACGTGACCATCTGGAACGCGGAAGCATTTCTTCTGACAACGGTAGTGCCGATCCTCATTATGCTTGTGGTGAATTCTGTGCTGCTGTGGTACAAATTAAAACTATCACCATTGAAGTTCCTGAGAAGGGACTTAAGCAGACGTAAACAGAAACATGCATTGCCGTTGAGTGAGCATCTTGGCTTTTTCCACAGATTCCGGATACGTGTGATCCTTCAGAATATGAGTAACTACGCAGTATTGTTTGTGGGAATTATTTTTGCAAATATGTTGTTGATGTTCGGACTGATGCTTCCATCTGTGCTGGACCATTATCAAGTGGAAATGGAAAATGGCATGCTCAGCAAATATCAGTACATGCTGCAGATGCCGGCGAGCATGGCAGGTGGAGACAGTAAGCTTGAGCAGATGGTGTCCATGATGATGTTCAGTCAGGCAGTAGAGACAGAAAATCCGGATGCAGAAAAATTCAGCGCCTATTCACTGAGCACCCTTCCTGGAAAATATAAGAGTGAGGAAATTATTCTCTATGGTGTGGAAAACAATAGCAAATATATCAACATTAAGTGGAAAACATCAGATTCCGCATCTGATACAGATGTGAAAAATGTGGAGAATATCCCTGAGGTATACCTCTCCTCTGGCTATGCAGAAAAATTTAGTCTGAAAAAAGGTGACACAATTACTTTAAAGGAAAAGTATGAAAATAAAAAATACAAGTTTAAAGTTGCAGGCGTATATGATTACGTAGGTTCACTCTCCATATTTATGCCAATACAGGAACTCAACAAAACATTTGATATGGACAAAGACAGCTTCAGCGGATATTTCTCTGATTCTGAAATTACGGATATTGATGAAAAATATATCGGTTCCACCATTGATGTTGAGGATCTGACCAAGATTTCCAGACAGCTCGACGTGTCCATGGGAAGTATGATGAATCTGATGGACGGATTTTCCGTGATCATTTTCCTCGTATTGATTTATCTCCTATCCAAGATCATCATCGAGAAAAATGCGCAGTCTATTTCCATGGCAAAAATCCTGGGATATACAAACGGCGAAATCAGCCGGCTGTACATTATGTCCACGTCTATCGTGGTCGTGCTGTTCATCTTGATCAGCCTGCCATTGGAGCTGGAAATCATGCAGATTCTGTTCCGGGAAATGATGCTGACAAGCATTACCGGCTGGATCACATTTTACATAGATCCGAAGATTTTCGTGGAAATGTTTGTGATCGGCGTGGCGGCATATGCCATTGTGGCAGCAATTGAATATCGAAGAATCCGCAAAGTTCCAATGGATGAAGCGTTGAAAAATGTGGAATAGTGATCCAATGGATGAAGCATTGAAAAATGTAGAATAGTGATCCAATGGGTGAGCATTGAAAAATGTAGAATAGAGATTCGTAGAAATCTTGAAACAGTATGCTGGAAAAGTGAATAAGGAATGTTAGAAAGATGAGAATCAGAAGGAGGAGAATATGAAACGACCAGTTGTAATGATATTATTAGCAGGTGCGCTGACGTTGTCTATGATAGCGCCGTCAGCACTTCCGGCAGTGGCAGGCAATGTAAGTGTCGTACACGCGGCAGTAAAGACATCCAATGACGCGGCAGTAAAGACATCCAATGACGTGACAGCAGAGACATCCAGTGACGAGGATGCAGGTGAATGGAAAGATAAGACAGAAACAGTTTATGTCGATGCAAATGCAGACGGTTCAGCTAAGAAGATTACGGTCAAAGACTGGCTGCGCCGGAATGGTGACGGAGAGATCATGGATTTTTCCAATTTGAAAGACATCAAAAACACGGAAGGTGACGAAGAATATACGCAAAATGCGGATGGAACCATCACATGGGAGAACAAAGGGAAAGACATTTCCTATGAAGGTACTTCGAATCAGCAGCTTCCGGTGACTACAAAAGTAACCTATTATCTGGACGGCAAGGAAATCAAACCGGAAGATCTGGCAGGAAAAAGCGGCAAGGTGAAAATTCGGTTTGACTATACGAATAATGAGAGCCGGACGGTGAATATCGATGGTAAAGACTTGGAAGTAAAAGTTCCATTTCTTGCAGCGTCCATGCTCATGCTTCCTGGGGATAAGTTTAAAAATGTGAAAGTTTCCGGTGGAAAAGTCATGGCAGACCAGGATCAGAGCATTGTGATCGGAACCGCATTTCCAGGACTTGCAGACAGTTTGGAGTTAAAAGATTACGAGGCAACAAAAGATATTGACCTGAAAGACTATGTGGAAATAACTGCGGATGTGGAAAACTTTGAACTGGATTTCACAGCGACTGCAATTTCCACATGTGGGCTTAGCGATATGAAGGACGGTGACCTTGACGATGTCAATGACATGATTGATGGCGTAAAAGAAATGACCGGTGCTTCCGATGAACTGGTAGACGCCATGGGCCAATTGAGCACCGGAGCCGGAACACTGCAGGATTATTTAAGTCAGTATACAAGTGGCGTTTCACAGGTGGATGCGGGAGCACAGGCACTGGCGGAAGGTTTGAGTGAACTGGATGAACAAGTAACTACACTCATGGGCAGCTTAAGCGCAGCAGGCAGTGATGATACGACTGCGCAGGCAGTTACACAGATTCAGAAAGATCTTGGAATATTACTGCAGGAGCTTGGAAGCGTCACAACACTGGCGGAGTATGTAAATACAATCAGTGAGAATGTAACCACTGCCAAGAGCGAACTGGATAAAATCAACGTTACAGATTTGGAGACAGAAGCGTCGAATCAGGCGAAAGAAAAAGCAAAAAATGCAGTAAATACAGCAATTTCCGAAACGGAAGTATCTACAAAGAAGGATGTCATGGACCGTTTAAAAGAAACAGAAAGTTATAAATCGCTGACATCGGAACAGCAAGAAGAATTGGAAAATGCAGTAAATACAGCCAGTGGTACATCAAGTTCAGCTGAAAAAGAATGTGACAGCATGAATATTTCCCTTACGAATGCGTCTGGCGCTAAGACAGCGATAGACCAGGCGGTAAATACGCTGGCAGAAGTAAAGGCCATGCAGGTGGATACGACTACAGCCCAGAAGGCTCTTGCGGATTTAGTGACTCAGTTTACGGCTTTATCTAACAGCCTTTCTGACATGCCGGATATGGCCGAAATCGGCGGCAAACTCCAGTCAGCCATCAGCCAGCTTGCCCAGGGGGCGGCTACACTCAGCACCGGAACAAGCCAGTTAAGCTCCGTTGGTACACAGCTTAACACGGGCGCAGGAACACTCGCCCAGGGCGCCAGCCTTCTGGAAGCCGGAATGAAGACATTCGACGAAGAAGGAATTGAAAAACTAGGAGACCTTGCAGGAGATGACCTTGCAAATGTTCTGAATCATTTCAAGGCAGTAAAAGAGGCAGAAAAGACATACACCAACTATGGCGGGATCAGAGAAGGCGCAAGCGGAAGCGTCAAGTTCATCGTAGAAACAGCAGAAATTAAATAACGGATGGGAGATGTTCTTCCGACATTGATTCAATTGAGGGGCGTGTGAAAAAAACGAGAGTTTTTTCATGCGTCCTTTCTTTTTTGGTGGACTATTCTTTTTTTACAGCCCCTCGATTTTTAGAAATTGTATCAGAAAAAACAATTATCGGCAAAATATACCATGATTTTTCCATGATTTCCAAGCGAGAAAAGTGGATATATTTTGCCGATAATGCTATGATAATTCAGTTACAATGATTAAAATTGGAGGATTGATTGTGAGTAAAGGAAGTGAATTTCTGCCGGAGGTACTTGGTCTGATAGAAAAACGTCTGGGAGAAATTGATGAAAATATACAGGCGGTACGCCAGGACATTAACAGTATGAATGAATATTACTGGGATAATTACACAGAAATGGACCAGTATGGATATGAGGACTATGACAATCAGCAGGCGCTGAAAATGCAGGTGAATGCCAATCAGGAGAACTGGAAAATGCGCCGGCGTCTGAAACGTATGCTGGATGCACCATTTTTCGGAAGTGTAGAATTCATCTATGACGGAGAAGACGAGCCGGAAGATTTTTACATCGGAATCGGAAATTTTGCAAGAGAGCGTGGCGCATTGCCACTCATTTACGACTGGAGAGCCCCGGTCAGCAGCCTGTTTTATGACTACGACAAAGGCGAGGCGTCCTACGAAGCGCCGGGCGGGCGCATGGACGGAGAAATTCTGTCCAAATGGCAGTACAAAATCCGTGGTGGCAAGATGATCTATGAATTTGAGAGTGATGTGAAGATTGACGATGACATTTTAAAGCAGGAACTTGGCGCCAACAGCGACACGAAACTGAAAAATATTGTGCGTACAATCCAGAAGGAACAAAATGCAATTATCCGCAACACGAAGGACAAGATTCTGGCTATTCAAGGAGTGGCAGGCAGTGGCAAGACGTCCGTTGCGCTACATCGGATCGCCTATCTTCTGTACCATGACAGAGAGCATCTGAATTCGTCAAATATCCTGATTCTCTCGCCAGGCGGCGTGTTTGCCGACTACATTTCCCATATTCTTCCTGAACTTGGCGAGGAAAATATAAAGGAAATGAGTTTTGATCTGTTTGCATATCATGAACTCAGGAGAAATACTGCAACGCAGGGAAATGTGATATATGGGAATGCTGGTAATCAGGAAAATGCGATATATGGAAATGCTGTGAATCAGGAAAATGCGATATATAGAAATAAAAATAGAGATCAAGGCGGAAATCAAGGAAAAAATCCAAGTGGAAATTCAAAAAGTAGTTCAGCCGGGACTGGTTGGAATAGCAAAATGATAGCCACCGACTGTGAAGACAAATATCATCAAATCGAGCGTGAAATCGCAGGAGTGGATGATGCAGATCAAAAACGTTACGAATGGAAGCAGTCCGTGGAATACGTTCAGGCAATCGAAGGCTTCCTAATCGAGCTGGAAGACCGGTTGGTAGATTTTGAAGATGTAGAATTCAAGGGCATTCGCAAAAGTGCCAGCGAAATCATGAAATTTTTTTATGAAAAATATACTGGTACACCACTTTTAGATAGAATGGGCGCGGTCATGGATTATTTTATCGACGAAGTCGAAACCTTACGCGGACGCAGCCTAAACGACGAAGAACAAGAAATCATTTGCAGAAAATTCATGAATATGTACGTAACCAGAGACATTTGTCAAATATACAACTGGTTCCTGGAAGACTACGGATTCCCGGCACTTCCGGACATGCCGCCAGAGCGCCGCGTACTGGAATACGAAGACGTTTACCCGATTCTCTATCTAAAATACAGCCTGACGGCAGCCGGCCAGCGCAAGAATATCCGCCATCTCGTCATTGATGAGATGCAGGATTACTCCTATTTACAGTACGTACTTCTCGCGAAAATGTTTTCATGCAACATGACAATACTGGGCGACAAAGCACAGACCATCGCCGGAAAACAACAAGACGTTCTCACATTTTTACCAAAAATATTTTGGAAAAAAGTCAAACGTATCGTCATGAACAAAAGTTACCGCAACACAAGCGAA
>ERZ812616.2098-NODE-2098-length-18390-cov-2.958549_pt1 | contig 18390 bp, 5 predicted proteins | sample MGYA00376249_ERZ812616 | MGnify/ENA primary metagenome ERZ812616 (study PRJEB26924, sample SAMEA4378265) | human gut metagenome | biome: human gut; feature: human-associated habitat; material: faeces | place: China | collected 2013 ... | reverse complement strand
AAAGTTACCGGAGCAATATCGAATTCGATATGAATATCGGTTTCCAAAGCATTCCCAAACGTTATGACGTATTAGATGCCGAAGGATTTATGGAATATAAAAATCGTGCTTACACAGCAGCCGGTAAAACATTGATCGACGACTTTTCCACACCGGAGAAACGGGAACAGATACTCTCCTTCCTCGAAAAGAACGGTGGACGAGCAGGTACAGACTGGTGGGACGAAACCACCCGTAAACCGTCGGAAGCGGTTAACCAGAATTATAACCTGGCTTTCTCAGGTGGCTTGAATAAAATGAGATACCGCACCAGTTTCGGATACATGAAACAGGATGGTATTTTGAGAGGTTCCGACTACGAACGTTTGTCCGGCCGTCTGAACATGGACTCGGAAGTAACCAAATGGTTGAATTTATCGGCAAACATCAACGTGATTTATGAATCCAGAAGAAACCTGGATGAAAACAACTCTTATACCGCCACAGTATTCAGTACGATCAGTGCCGACCCGATCACTCCTGTATACAGAGATAATCTGGTCGATATTCCCGATTTCCTGCAGACACGTATTATGGGTGGATATGAACCGACAAATCCGTGGTCCAGATATACCGGTGTCATTTACTCAAACAAACCTAATACAGTTGCCCAGGTAGATCGCATGGCTGAAAACAAATGGCATGGCATAGCAACGAAATCGAATGTTTCCGGAGAATTCAAACTATTCCCATTCCTGACATTCAAATCCAGTATCGCACTTGACCTGAATCGCAACCAAAGCGATGGCTTTACTCCCAAGTATTATCTGGATGGAGATGAATACAGTACCTATGCAACCGTAAGCAGGGGTGTTTCCAATACCGATTATTGGGTGTTCGACAACTATTTTACTTACAATCAAAAGTTCAACAAACACTCAGTCAGTGCAATGATAGGAACCTCAGCCGAAAAGAAACGCTACGAATACATCGGTGCATCCAAACAGGGAATGGTCAATAACGATCCGAGCCAGCAAATCATTAACGCCGGTACACTCAATCCGGGAGCCAGCGGATATTCTGTCACCAACTCCCTAAATTCATATTTCGGACGTGTATTCTATTCATTTGACAACCGTTATATGCTTACTGCCAATATTCGTTGGGACGGTTCATCCCGCTTTGCAGACGGTAACCGCTGGGGTTGCTTCCCGTCCGTTTCTGCCGGCTGGAACTTCTCGGAAGAAAGCTTCATGAAAGATTTCGAATGGTTATCTATCAGTAAGCTAAGGGTTGGTTGGGGAGAAATCGGAAACCAGACCATTTCAGACGGTGCCTATTTGAACACCTACGGAAATGGCAATTATTACCTTTTCGGTAATCCTCATGAAACTATCCTGTATGGTGGTCGTACCCAGGTTGGTAACCAGGATTTAAAATGGGAAACCACCCGGCAATTAGACCTCGGTTTAGACCTGGCCTTCTTCAATGGATCGCTACATGCCAGTTTCGATTACTTCAACCGTAAGACACAGGATATGCTTGTACAGGTTCCGGTACCCAGCAGTCTGGGATTTCCCAATATCCCGTGGATGAATGCCGGTAGTGTAAGTAATAAAGGTATCGAACTGACAATAGGATATAACGGCAAAGCCGGAAAAGATTTCAAGTATTCTATCGATGGAAATATTTCCACTTATCGCAATAAGGTAGAAAGTCTTGGTAGCGGAGCCAATATCCCCGGTAAAGGAATCCATCTGGGTTATTATAGCTACACCATGACAGAACCGGGTAAACCGATCGGTTATTTCTATGGATATAAAACAGACGGAGTATTCCAGACACAGGAAGAGATCGACAATTACAAAAACAATGGCCAGGTAGTTATGCCGGGAGCTAAACCGGGTGACCTGAAATTTAAAGATCTCAACGGAGACGGTAAACTGGATGACGAAGACCGCACCATGACCGGTAATCCACATCCGGACTTCACATTCGGCCTAACCTTGTCCGCCGAATATAAAGGTTTTGATGTTTCAGCCTTCTTCCAAGGATCTGTCGGCAACGACTTATTGAATGTTTTGAAATATGATATTTATTCGGGAACAGGATGGTATAATGCCCCGAAGGATATCCTGACAACCTATTGGAACGGCCCGGGTAGTACGAATAAGAATTTCGGTATCGATGCCGATAGCCGCATGAACTTGGAAATGTCAGACTGGTATGTGGAAGATGGTTCTTATGTCCGTTTGAAAAATCTGCAAATAGGTTATACAATCCCTTCTGCCATCACCAAAAAGATTACGATCAATAACCTGCGTGTATTCGTTGCTGCACAAAATCTATTTACCATTACCGGATACTCAGGACTTGATCCGGAAATCGGGGAAATTAATAACAATCCTCAATACAAAGGATGTGATATGGGATTTTATCCGCAGCCAAGAACATTTATGTTTGGTATAAGTCTAAAGCTTTAATCTTAAAAATGACTGTATTATGAAATCAATATTAAATAAATGTACATTATTTGCATCGACAGTAGCCATAAGTCTTCTAATGGCGGGTTGTAACTCCGATTTCTTGGACAGGCCAACCTTAGGATCACTCGACGAAACAACGTATCTGAGTACGGAAGATGCGGGCTTCAAACTTCTGATAAACTGTTATCAACCTATATTAAACCAGTGGGATTATCAGACCATGAAGTTTGACCTTGGCGATCAGTTGACAGACGACTGTTCCAAAGGAGGTTCCGATGCCGGCGACCGTTCTGTTATCACAGAAGTAACCCGGGGTAATCCTACCGCCACCAGCAGTTTACTGACACAATTCTGGGATCATCGTTATAAACAGGCTATTTCTCCCTGCAACGTATTCTTGTCACTGATAACTCCGGAAACGCAGCTAATTAAAACCGGAGGTTCCCTGGTTTCTACCGAAGAGAAAAAACGCTGGATAGCAGAAGCCTATTTTATGCGTGCTTTCTATTATTTTGACCTGGCAATGATGTTTTCCAATATTCCTATCATAGACAGGCCATTAAGTGCAAGTGAAAAAGGAGATATAACAAAAGCCGATAAAGCGGAAGTTATGAAGTTTATCCTTTCCGATCTGGAGCTGGCTATTGCGGAGCCGAATCTGCCGAGTGCCAAATCATTACCAGCATCCGAACTGGGACGTATCACAAAAGAAGCGGCTTTAGCATTCAGAGCCAGAGTAAATATGTTTTACGGTAATTATGAAGCAGCGAAAACTGATTTGAAAACGGTCGTCGATTCCGGTTGTTACGAGCTGATCGATGATTACGAAACCTTGTTTAATAGTGCCGCTAAAGGGTATATGTCTAAAGAGGCCGTATTTATAACCTTACGTTCCTATATTCCGAATTATACGGGAGGAAGTGTTTGTCCTCAAATGAATATCGGACGTGCCGGAGCAGGTGGCTGGGGAGGCGAATGTCCGACCTACGACCTGGTAGATGAATATGAAGTAGGTGATCCGCGTCTGGTTCACACTATACTTTCATCAGGAGATATCTTTGTCAAATCGGATGGAACAGAGGAAGTCCATGATTACTCCGGATATGATAATTTCTCATTACAACATAGCCGCAAACAATATCCGGACTGGTCAAGAAGACCTATCGGCGATTTATTGAACACGGACTGGACTTTTTATCATATCCGCTATGCCGACGTTCTGTTAATGTATGCCGAATGTCTGATCGAAACGGGTGACGATAAACAAAAAGCCGTAGATCTGATCAACCAGGTTCGTCATCGTGCTTTCGTCACCACCTCCCCAACAGACAGTTATGCAAAGCTGAGAAAATTCAATCTGACCGATGATAAACGAGTCACTGAAGATATTTTCAACGCAAAATACAAAGTAAAAGTGTCTGATGACCTGCAGAAAGCCTTACGCCATGAGCGAAGAGTCGAGTTGGGATGTGAAGGTTTACGCTTGTATGACTTGCTCCGTTGGGGAGTTTTTATTCCTACCATGCAGGCATTCGGTCAAACTGCCGAAGGTAAATACTCCGGAGCGGGAACTCATGTCACAGACAAAACCTATCCGTATCCGATACCACAGAATGAAATCGATTACGTAGGGGGGTCCTTAACGCAGAATGACAACTATTGATAGAGAAAGAATAATATCATTTTGAGAAAGAAGGGCGGACTCCAATGGAGTTCGCCCTTTCACGTTATTAACTACCTATTTGATTAAAAAGCACAAATCTTTTACCTTTTGGCGTGCCATCAACTGCGCAACATACAAAGAACGGGGAAAGATATTGATCTCATTCTGTCCTTCCCACATACCTTCGGGACGATCCGTAAAATGGCCGGAATACTTCTCTCCTTTCAGTCCGATACAATGATTCTTTCCGGAAGTCCACGGATTCTGTACCGCAGCACGTTTCACCCGGCAATTCCATAATACCTGTGTGACACCGGCCCAACCATGCCCACTCCCCATTTGTCCCCGGTCCTGCACATTTATTTCTCCATCAGTAATGATATTATCATACAATGTGCCTATCGACCAACGGTGATGCGGACCAATGTCGGCAAATGTTTGCGAAGCCGTGCAATTATAAAAAACATTCGGCCCGCAAACCTGCGCACCGGTGACATAGTCATGACGGCCTTCTGTCGCCTGACAATTCATAAAGAGATTTTGCTGTCCCCAGTTATTGAAGGAATAGCGGTATCCTCCTGTGATCAGTGATTTCGGTTCCAGGCAACGACAATCGATAACAGAAACATTTTTTGCAAAACGTTCGCAACTGACAGCCGAGTACGCGAAATAACGGGCCGTAATATTTTTTACCCAGCAATTCTCTACCTTATCCAGTTCGACGGCAATCCAACCATGTTCAAGATCTTCGTAATCTTCAAACTCAGATTCTATACACATGTCGGATATGCCGACTTCATTGATACGCCCATCGAAAGTATATTTATAGACCTCGCCTCCTCCAAACTTCTTATCCATCTGCATAACGACAGGATTGTCGATAAAGATATTATTTCCTTCTATTCCGGTAATCTCCCGTTCAAAAGCCAGATTATATTCCTGCGGAGTCCATTGGCGGGTTCCTTTCCGTTCCACGATCTGATCCATCCTGATAGCATGTATCCACTCCTGAGTACCGGGACGATAAACTATTATACGGTCGCCAACCCGGAAACTATCTGCTAATGATATACGGAATGAATGGGTACCGGTAGGTACAAAATCGTCTGTTATCTTCATTCTTGTACCCTGTATTTCCTGCATAGAGCCGGAACCTCTCACTTGAATAAGTGAACGTCGTTTTTTACCGGTAGCGATCAAACGGGTTTCATTGATATTATCCCCTTCTCCCATAAGGATTATACCACTGTTATTGATTACTATAGAGTCGGCTATCCGGTAAACGCCCCGCTTTAGAAGGATCGTACCCCGATGCCCGTTCTCATCCGGCTTCCTACGGGATACCTCGTCGATAGCTTGCTGTATAACTACACGGCTATCTCCATTCTTAACCGGGTATACTTCTTTTACAACCGGATAACAGGGAATACTTTTATTGCCATGATGATATCCAACTCTACTGAAATCGGGTATAGTGTTTCCCTCCTTATCGGGTATATAAGTCAACCTACCCTCATCACTGATCTTTATCAAACCGGATTGCCAGGCCGGAGGCAGTTTCGTTTGTGCATGACAACAAACAACTGCTACTCCAGCCACCAATCCTACTATAAATAGTTTAAAAGCGCTCACTATATTCTCAATCTTCAATAATCACACGGAAACCTACATTATGTACTTTCTGCCAGGGCAGATAAGATTTACGGAAATAAGCTGTTGCCGTTTTCGGATGATCTATCCATGAACCGCCACGAACTACTTTTTCCGTTCCTCGTCCTTGTTCTTTTTCATTGTATGGATAAGGCAAATAATCGGAACGGGTCCATTCGGCAATATTCCCCTGCATATCGTATAGCCCCCAGGGGTTAGCCTGATAATCGCCACCTTTCACCATCAACATATTACCGTCATCCACCCTATTATCTTTCGGTTGAAAAGTATAATATTTATACCAGGGATCAGTTGAACTCATCGGCTGGGGATCTACTCCCCTCACGGCTAATTTATTCAATTGCTTATCCGCCATATTTTCATACGCAGCAAAATCTGTATCTAATGCACCATACCAAAAGTCACTGCTACTACCAGCCCGGCAAGCCCATTCCCATTGTACCTCCGTCGGTAAAGTTACCTTCAATCCGGTTTTTGCACTCAACTTCTTACAGAAATCCACGGCTTCTTCCCAACTGACACGGATAGCCGGTTGTTCCGGATTGTTTGCCGGATATCCCTCATGTACATGGTCTTTCCAAAGCTGATTGATGAAGCGGCTGTTATGATCCGGGAAAACGGTACGGAACTGTTCATTACTCACTTCAATCTCTGCCATCCAGAAAGCTTTCTTTACTTCCTGCTTGTTGGCCGGCGAATAATCGGAATGTATCCGGTTGCTTCCCATTACAAACGTACCGGCCGGGATACGGACAAAGTTCATGACAATACCCGAAGCCAGTTCGATACTTTTCTTTGTCTCCTTGTCTTTTGCCAACATGCTCTTGGCTGCATCAGCATTAAATGGCCAGCCTTTTACTTTCACTTCTTTATCCTTATATTCCTGACGTTCCGGTTTTACGGGAGAGGGTTTCGGCTGTTTACCCAGGTAATCGGCATAATCACGTATCTCTGCCTGCCAATCTACACCTGAACGGGCATATTTTTCCGTCAGCTCCGTACGGCGACTGATCTGTTCTACCCCTTTAAAAAGATTCGCTTTGAACTTACTATGATAGGGAGCATTAAAATCAATCCAGTTATAAAGGGTTTTCCACTCCTTATCTGTTAATTCTATTCCATGATGTCCGGTTCTCAATATCCTGATCAAATCACTGGCAGATGCATGATACTCATACGGATTCAAGACTTCTATTTCTGCTTCCGGCCCCTGACGATGAACATAAGGATGCAAGTTCAGATAGCTTTTGCCAAATCCGGAAAATTCATCGATACGGCCACCGGTAAAGTCGGCCAGTTTGTTGGAGCCATTATGACAGGCGATGCAAGCACGATCCAAAACCGGTTGAACTTCCAATTCGAAGGTAAACGGACGTTGTCCTCCCTCCGGCAGGGTGATCGCATGCGGTTTGATTGTCGATGCAACCACACGTTTCGGGATAGGTATCTGGTTCTGATCTTCGTGACAACCGATACAGGAAACGGTTTCACCCGGCATACCGGTCAGCCAGCTTCTCATCCATTGTACGGCACGTCCACACGAGTCGAGCGGCTGAAGCGAGATCGGCGTATTTGCAGGTATGGTGAATAAAGCAGAACCATCTTTTTCCACCGGAACAGTACCTAACAGGCGTTTAATATCCCACCCGCTTTGCACACCCTGAGCCCAATGGTCAGACGGTGTTCTGTTATAAGCATATTCATAGGAAAGCACACGGAAAGCTTTCACTGTACCACGCGGCACACCTTTCAATCCTTCTCCTTCATAGATATCCTGAATAAATACAGTTGCTTCCTTTGTATCCGGTTTCGTGCGATCCGGAACAACAGGAGGTACCGGTGTCTTTCTGACCGGGATCGGATGGATCAGACCTTCCCCTTCGTACTCTGCGATCAAAGTCAGGTTATCGAATACATCTACCAGATAGATTCCCCACAGCGCATTCGGATTCAACTTGGCTGCCACCAGGAAATATTTATCGTTCAATGGATAAGGCTTAATGAACTGTGGCCACACACCATCTACCAAACGGTCTTTTACGATCGGTTCTATCTTACGATCGCGGAAAGGCAACTCCTGCACCATTCCCTGTTCAGCCTTACGTCCTTTAGACGGGTCAAACAGGATCAGACGACCGGAACGGGTAACACCATGATGGCCGGAGATAATACCTATAAAACCGGATGCCTGTCCAGGAAGCGGTTTTGCATCAAATGTACTGTTCGGGAAATAAGAACCACTACCGTAAAGTGCCTTCTGTTCCGTTCCGTCCGGATTCATATGCATCACGAAACGGGAGAAATAATGCGTCAGATCAGTATATTCCCAGCGGGTATACATCACCTTCCCGTTATTCATCAGTACAGGCGACCAGTTGGCGTCCTGATCGAATGTCAGGCGACGCAATGAGCCGTCTTTCGGATCATACAAACACATATTACCGACTTCGTCGTTACCGTTTACACACGGGACACCATTATAACCGATATTGGATATCGCAATGATTTTTCCGGAAGGTAGCCAAGTAGCATCAAAAAACTCCAGATCTTTCTCCGGCGATTCGACCAGTTTCTTCAAACCTTTCCCATCCAACCCAACTTCAAAAACTTGCCAGCGCTTGTCGGTATCGACCATGGAGAACATAACACGATCTGCATTCCAATGTAGTTTCAGGTCAGGCAGGGATGATCCGTTATCCGGTTTAAAAATAGTACGCGACTGAATATCGCCACGCAGGTTCGATAATACCACAATCTCCGCATCAAATCCGCTACGGGCGGCAGAAGTCTGGTTCGACCAGTTGTTGTTCTGCGTTCCCAGAGCACGAGGATTGATCTGACGGGCGTTAGTTCCTATATGATAACGGCCGACGATCAATTTGTCGATATCCAGTTCTGGGTTTGCCAACAATATATCATGTTTCAACTGTAAGGCATATTCGACTTCTTTTATAGTAGTTTCATCGTTTGAATATATACCAGAAAAACCTTTATTGATCAATCCCTTTAATGTGGAAAATCGGGATTGGTTAACAGCCTGGTCAAACGATTTGTTATGTTTCATATCATTAAATGCCTCTTCGATGGCCCGCAAATTCAGCCAACTCAGAGACTCCTGCAATTCGTATACCTTCATAGCATCCTGTGCTATATCCAGGTAAGCTACCACCTGTTTGTCCAGCTCTTTTTCCTGACCGGCAGCAGTAATACGGGTTGTAAAATATCTTTTATCCGTCAATAGGTCGACAACGGATTGGGCTATATGTTTTTCTATATCGGCATTGTAAGTCGTAACCAACGCTTTCATGTCACTTCCGGCAAACGGAAGAAACTGTGCCGCTTCAGCCGGAAAACCGGCAATAATATCTTCGGACAACTCTTTTCCCGTTATCCCCTGCAAGCGGAAAACAACTGTTCCCGCCGAGGAACGGTTTTCCAGTCCGATCTCAGCTTCAAAACGGACATATTTTTTATCTAAAGGAACGACAATCTGTGCATTCGCATTTGCCATGATCGTCCGATCATATGTTTTTCCTTTCATAACAACCGGAACATCTTTAGCATTGGCATTAAAGACCAGACGCCCTGTACCGGTATCCTTAAATGTATCTTTCAAGTCATTCAGCCAAACAGATGAACCGTCAGCTGCTATCAACCGTGCATTTGCCCATACGGCCTGGTCGTCGGCAGTACCGTCGACTGTTCCCCAGATATAAAGTACCATTTCATCCAGCCCGGTAACATCGGCTGTGAATTTCTCGGCTGCATTTTTCGCCTTTATGACTTTGGATACTACCGGCAGACAGTTATTCCTCATTTGCTCATAAGCATTCTGCTTTGCTACGGCAATCTTTTCCGACCAGGAAAGAGGTGCCTGTTTCTTCTGCTTCTGAGAAAAAGCAGAAAGCGAAAAAGCCAGACATGCTGATAAAATAATTAGTTTCTTATCCATAAATATCTATCTCTGTATTTCAAACTGACTAAAGACGTAAGAAGAAGCCCCGCCAACAGAGGCGAGACTCCTCACCCATACTTAAATTATTGACGAACGATTAATAGTTCGGATTCTGTATCAAAACTCCATTAGAGAAATCAACCTGATCCTGTGGCAACGGTAAATACTCATGTGCTTTCGACCAGGCTGTTACATGTCCGGCCAATAACGGATCGAGTTCAAGACCATTTAGTTTATCCATGATCCTCCAACGTTTCATATCATAATAACGGATTAACTCGAACGGAGTTTCCACACGGCGTTCGTGACGAATCTTTTCACGCAACTGGTCCTGAGTCAGATTTGCCGCTAAATCAGCTAATCCCGCACGCTTGCGAATCTGATTTACCATTTCAGCAGCACCGGAAATGCCCAGTTCATTAGCAGCTTCAGCCTTCAACAGCAAAAGTTCACCCCAACGCAAGAACACCCAGTCCTGCTCACTACGGGTACTAGCCTGCCACATTTCACCATCTTTCAACATAGGAGTCAGCCATTTTATCATTGCCTTCTTCAAATCACTTCTGGTCAATGATACAACTTCACCACCCGGCCATTGATATTTATCATCAAAAGCAACGATCTGTCCCAGACGATTATCTCCATCTTCATACTCTTTAATCAGATTGTCAACGGGACGTGCCGGAGAATAGTTTCCGTATATGTGATCGAAATTGTTATAATCATTCGGGGCCAGGAACTTTATAGAGAAAACGATCTCCGGACAACCTTCCTGTGCATCATAAGTAAAGTTATCGGCATAACGTTCAGCCAATGAATATCCTTTGATTTCATTCAATAGATTATAAGCTTCCTGCACTTCATCACGATTAGCGATCTTTCCGCCATCACCATAAGCATGGTACATTAATACGCGGGCTTTCAATGCCTTTGCAGCACCTTTGGTAGCATGACCACCGGCACCTTTGAAAGTCTTATCATCCATCTTATCGATAGCCGTCTGTAAATCGGATGACAGATTCTTATAGACATTATCAAGCGTTTCTTTCGGCATGTTCTGAGTTGTTATATCCAGCGGAACTGTTGGATACGGAACCTCACCGTAACACAAATAAAGCAGATAATAACAATAGGAACGAAGGAATAAAGCCTCACCTTCATACTGATTACGCACACTGCTCATATCCCCTCCCTGATAGTTATTCAACTGATAAAGAAATATATTCAAACGGGTTATGGCAGCATAAGCTTCTTTATAAAGATCAGGAACAAAACCACCCATCGACGGGTCCAGGTTATCAGCCTGTATCAGATACGACTGATAGACATAGCTAGAACCGGAACTTCCGTAAGCATTATCCGTCAGGCAGTCGAAAACAATCATCCCATGAGATAAAGTTTTTGCCTGCATAATTTCGTAACAACCCGCCAGTGCAGAGTTGAAATCAGACTTGGATTGCCAGAAAATAGCTTCTGACGGAGAGGTCGTCGGAGGTGTATCCAGAATATCTGAACAAGAAGATACAGTCATCATACCGGCAACCAACAAGGATATATATGATAGTTTATTTATTTTCATAACTACTTATTTTTAATTAAAATTCAAGGTTTACACCAAATGAGATTATACGGTTCTGAGGATAAAATACCAAACGGGTACCTTTGGTCGAACTATAATTACGTTCCGGGTCACCCCCTTGTGGAAATTTACTAAATGTCAACAGATTATCACCAGAGAAATAGAAACGCAAACGTTCAATCTTTGCCTTGTTGGTCAGCGCTTTCGGCAACGTATAACCGAATGTCAGGTTCTTCAAACGGAAATAAGATGCGTTATGTAACCAGTAAGTACTTTCACGCTGGTTCTTTGTTCCTCCCATATCAGCAAAATATAAACGCGGATATTTAGCATCGGTATGCTCTTCTGTCCACATATTGTCTATATAATCCTGCGAGATAGGTGTTCCTTGATAGAATGGACGCAATCCCCACGCAGTAGCATAATGCTTTACACCTTGTACACCTTGTCCCATCAATGACAGGTCGAAACCTTTCCAGTTGGCACCCAGATTCACTGTATATTCGAAATCCGGAGTACGACCATCGAGCACCATACGGTCATTCTCATCAATAATTCCGTCCGGAACTCCATTGGGGCCGCTGATATCGGCATATTTAATATCACCCGGCAACGTTTTGTCATTAAACTGTTTAGGAGAGCCGGAAACATCTGCTTCGTCCTTGAAAATACCGATTGCTTTATATCCGTAAAACGATTCATAAGGTAATCCTTCTTTATAGATCAAACCTTTGGAAGAATCGATAAAATCGGCACCATATTTCGTCAGCTCATTTCTTGTACGATCGAAGAATACACCTGCATTATAGCTCATACCTTTAAAAATGCCTTCCCGAATATATCCGTTATAGGCCAACGTTACTTCAATACCTTTGTTTACCATCTCACCCTGATTTACATTCGGAGGAGTTAATCCTAACAAAGAATTACCTTGTGCTCCACGAAGAATATCGTATGCTCTCTTTCTATACCAGTCAAATGTGATATTAAAGCCATTGAAAGCCGTGATATCGATCCCAAAATCACCCAAAGAAGTCGATTCCCATTTCAAATCGCGGTTACTGATAGCAGTCTGTGCCACTCCTGATTGCAGATTTGAATTGTCAAAACTGTAATCTTTACCGGTCGTAACCAAAGCATAATAAGAATACAATCCGATATTCTGGTTACCCAGTATACCCCATGAACCACGAATCTTCAAGCTATTCAGCCAGGTCCAATCCAGACTCTTCATCCATTCTTCTTCAGTTATACGCCATCCCACAGAGAAAGAAGGGAATATACCCCAGCGGGAATCGGGTGAGATACGTGAAGAACCGTCATAACGGGCATTCACTTCCAATAAGTAACGCTGCTTATACGCATAATTAGCACGGAAGAAAGCAGACATGATACCCCACTCTTCCGATTTACCTTCGTTTGTCTGAACGGAAGAGCTTCCGGCATTCAATTCATGTAACGGGAAATCGAAATTTTGGCGATAACCTTTTAGGTTATCCAATTTATAATATTCCAAGTTGTAACCAGCCATTACAGAAAAATCATGTTCCTTATTAGGGGCTACCCAGTCATATTTCAAATAAGTATATAAATTATAGTAAGAACTATTATCCATCGTACTGGTCAAACCCGTACCGTTCGTATTTAAAGTACCATTCTGAACACCATCATGATAGAAATAAACCGGTGTCGGAAGTGCTCCCCAGTCTTTTACATGTTGTTGCTTATAACGCATAGCCCCTTTGGTATACCAACTTAAGCCCTTAACCGGATTTACTTCCAGCCAAGCCTGTACGTTCACATCCGTATTAATATAATTCTTGAAGTTTTCTGTTTCAACGATAGCCGGCATATTCTTGTTGTTACTTTCAAAAGTAAAAGCCTTTGATGTATAACGTCTGATACCTGTTCCATCATCCGGCAACCAGGGCATATAAGTCGGAGCCTGCGAAATTGTCGACAGATAAGCATCCGTATCCCCCTGACGGGTTTCCTGGCGATTGCTGCGGCTACCGGTAAAATACATACCGAAGCGTACCCAGTCGTTCACCTGTGAAGTCAAATCCAACGTAGCATTATAACGTTTAAATTCCTGACCTTTCATTGTTCCCGGCTGATTAATCATACTTAAAGCAGCGTTATAAGAAGTTTTACCCGTAGTTCCGGAAATATTCAGATTGTGTTGTTGAACAAAAGCCGCACTGAACATATAATCAACCCAATCGAAACTCGGGTATTTGTTCGGATCGGACGGATTGGTATAATTAGCAATCATTTCCTGTGAATAACGATCAGTTGCCGGAGCACCGGAGTTATCTTTCGCCATATTGAAATACTTCATGTACGTAGGAGAATCCCAAATTACATCCAACAGGCTTGTCGGATTGTGAATCGCAAAGTTTCCGTTATAACGGATAGAAACGCGGTCTTTTGTTTCCGAACCATTTTTTGTAGTAATCAAGATTACACCATTTGCTGCGCGCGATCCATAAATAGAAGCAGAAGCAGCATCCTTCAAAACAGAAACACTTTCAATAATATTCGGGTCAAGGGAGGCCAAGTCTCCCTCGACTCCATTAATCAGGATTAATGGGTTGGAACCGGCACTTGAATAGGTACCCTGTCCACGTACACGAATCTGAACGTTTTCATTACCTGGTTGTCCTCTGTCGGAAGTGATACGTAAACCCGGCATCTGCCCCTGCAACATCGTCGATGTATTGGCAACCGGACGTTTCGCTATTTCTTCACCGGTCACAGCAGATACGGCACCGGTCAGATTCACTTTCTTCTGCGTTCCGTAACCAACAACAACAATTTCATCCAGATTCTGAGTATCTTCCTGAAGACTGATTTTCAGGCGTGCATTACTCATCACTTTCACTTCGTGGTCTTTGTACCCTAGATACTTAACCAAAAGAATATCCCCGATTTTAGCCGAAACGACAAAGTTCCCGTCTACATCTGTTATGATCCCTGTGGTTGTTCCTTTTACCAGTACCGACACCCCAATCATCGGGTCGCCATCTAAAACGACTCCGGAAATAGTCTGTGTTTGCGCAAACAAACTTAGGCTCGAATTAAACACCACCATTAATAATAGTAATCGCCAGAGCGATTGTGTGGTCCTTTTGATTTCTTTTTTCATTCAATCATGGATTTAATTAGACTCAAAATTTCAACAAATTCAATTTCACAAAGAAAAGTATTCCCTTTTTCACAAAAGAAAATAGGTTTCCAATTTAGTATTAAATTATTCTATATGAATAGATTGATACAAAAGTGACAGGAATGTGATACAAATTTATCAGTTACTCTATTCTGAATGATCTTTTATCTGTACAAACTCAGTCGGGGTATAACCGTAAAATGCCTTAAAGGAGTTCGAGAAGTAAGAATGACTATTAAATCCCAGATGGACTGCAATTTCGGAAACATTCATTTCCGAATCTTTTAATAATTTCGCAGCCATCTCCAAACGTTTGTTGCGGATTAGTTCCATCGGAGAAAGTTCGGTGATGGACTTCAGTTTGCGGTATAAGTTTGCCCGGCTGATACCAATCTCCGTACATAATAATTCGACATCCAGCTTTTCGTTGGAGATATTCCGTTCAATCACGTCAAACAGTTTCTGGGAGAAACGTTCATCTGCCGATTTGACTTCAATCCCCATCACTTCCGGTGAGAAACGTTTCCCATACAGTTTTTTCAACTGCTCCCTGGAAGCCAGGAGACTGCGGATACGCGTTTGTAACACATCCATATTGAATGGTTTGACGATATAATCGTCTGCTCCGGCCTGGAATCCTTCCTTTATATGTACCACCATGGAACGTGCCGTCATCAGGATCACCGGGATATGCCCTACCCGTATGTCGTTTTTAATCATGGTACAAAGTTCCAGCCCGTCACGCTTCGGCATCATGATATCACTGAGGACAAGATCGGGGAAGTCCTGGATCACCTTTTCATAAGCTCTCACTCCGTCTACCGCTTCTATAACGGTATATTCGGTTTCCAGACTATTCTTCAGATAACTACGCACATCCTTATCGTCTTCAACCAATAAGATTTTATATTTCGGCCCTTCCTGCTTTTCTATAGCCGGGAGCGATACGGATATATCTTCCATATTCGTTACTTCCGATATTTTATCAAACTCTACGTTTTCAATCTGATCTTCTGCGAAAGCCGAACGGGAAATCGGAAGGATGACTACAAAGCAAGCCCCTTTCTGCCCAGTATTGTCCACATAGATAATCCCATGATGAAGCTGTACAATCGTATATACAAGGCTCAAGCCTATTCCCGTACCGGACAGGTTAATCCCGGATGTTTCCGGGATCTGATAAAAAGGTGTAAATATCTTATCCACCTCCCCTTCTTCGATACCTTTCCCGGAATCTTTCACTTTCAATACCAGATAGTTCGCATTTTCCTCCTTATACAGGCCATCGGTACGTTTCGGATCCAATCCGCTCAATGAGGTCTCCGTAACTTCCATCGTGACGGACTCACTGGACGGAGTATATTTGAACGCATTCGATAAAAGGTTGAATACAACTTTCTCCAAAAGAGACTTATCGAACCAGGCCCGGATTGTTTTAGGAGTACAGTTCAACGAGAAAGCAACCTCATTGGTCAAAGCAATCTGGTTGAAAGCATAATAAATCTCTTTTATATATTCGCAAACATCCCCTTCGCTGACCTTCAACTCAAGGCTTCCCGCCTGATTCTTATGTAAATCCATCAACTGGTTCACCAAAAGTAAAAGTTTCTGGGCATTCTTGTAGATAATAGAAAGCTTCTGATGCAGTTCCATCGGAATATCTACCCGCTTGACCAGCTCTTCAAACGGAGTGATAATCAACATCAAAGGGGTACGCAATTCGTGGGAGAAGTTCGTGAACAAACGAATCTTGGCATCATGAAACTCTTCCTGTTTTTGTTTCTCCAACTGCTTCATTCTCAAACCAGCTTCCAGGTTACGCTTGATACTTACATAACGAAGGATAGCATAACCAATGGCTACCAATGCGATCACATAAAACAAGTAGGCATACCAGGTTCTCCATAAAGGAGGTTGAACGATAATAGTCAACGAGCGTCCCTGTTCATTCCATACTCCGTCATTATTAGAACCTTTCACATGAAAGACATATTTACCCGGACTCAGATTGGTATAAAATGCAGAATAACGCCCTCCTACATAATTCCAATCGTTATCATATCCTTCCAGTTTATAAGCATATTGATTTTGAGTAGAATAAATATAGTTCAATGCCTGGTAGGTGATTGAAAAGTTATTCTCGTTATAATGTAAACGGATCGTATCCATACTATCCAGTACCTTATCCAGAATATCCGACTCATCTCCCACAGCTATCGGCTGGTTATTGACGGAAAGTTGTTCCAGCACCACAGACGGAATGTTTTCATTCTTATCCATTGCTGCCACCTGGAAAGTAACAAAGCCATTGCTTCCGGCAAAACACAGATTACCATCCGGCAAAGCAATTCCACTATGTAATGTAAACTCCCGGATATCAATTCCGTTATGACGATGGTAATTTCTGACTTCCCCATCCGCAAGATCAAACATGATTAATCCGTTTACGGTACTCATCCAAAGTTTTTGGTCGCTACTCTCTACCAAGGTACAGATGTTATTATCCAACAACCCCTGTTTAGTGGTCATGATCCGTTGGATATGGTTTGTTTTGTCAAACTTAAAAATACCACCGCCATAAGTAGATACCCATATTTCACCCGATTTTGTGCGGATAATAGCTGATACATAATTATTGGGAATACGGAAACTTTCCACCGATGCTTCGTTGGAGTATTTCATCAGTTGCTTCTTATTCGTATCGAAACGAAGTAGACCATCCGCCGTACTGCCTAACAATAAAATGCCATCTTCCTCTTCCAGAATGCAACGGACATTCGATAGATAAAAAGGTTCATCCTGATTATTGGTAAAAGTCGTTACCAGTTGATCGTTCACAAAACAAGTCAGGCCGAATTCTGTCGATGCTCCTCCTACCCACAAATACCCTTTATGGTCCCGCATAATGGAGTAGATGGAATATTCCACTGGGTATTGATGATAAAGAGTAAACTTCTTCGTCTTGATATTAAACTTATAGATCTCCCCTTTAGTGGTTCCGCACCATATATATCCGTCTTCATACAAAACAGATTTGATGATATTCGTATTAAAAGCAAAATTAGCCGAAGGATCTATCAGGTAATATTGTGACTTTCCCGTCTGGTTATTATAATTCAAGAGCCCGTATCCTTCTGTGGCAATCCATAAATCCGAAGGAAACTCATAGGTTATCGCCCCATAAATACCGGTACGAATATTCAATTCATCTTCAGGCCTGTGAAGCACAAAACGATTGGTGTATTTATTCAGATAATTGATACCACCTGCAAATGTGCCGACCCATAACGTATGATCGCGGTCCACATAAAAAGCATAGACGGAATAATGGCTCAACGAATGGTTAACATCATCATAACCGGACACTTTTACTATCTGTCCGGACTTGGGTTCAACAGAGAATATTCCGTCGAAAGTTCCTACCAACAGTTTTCCTTGCCATTCTATCAGGCACCGAACGGAATTATTGCTCAACCCGCTATTCTCACTTGTAAACGAAAGAACATCATTATTAAGTAAATCGATCTTATTTAATCCGTACTTGCTACCGATCCATATTTGCTTATATACGTCTTCATATATACAGGTGATATCATTATTATTCAATGACATATTTTTCGACTCACGGGTAAAATGGCTGATTACATTCATGTTATGGTCACACAAATAAACACCTTTTTCCCTCGTTCCAATCCAATACCTGCCCGAGCTGTCTTCAAAGATAGTGGATAGAGTAGCTCCTTTAAATTCATCGTTCAACAGGATTTGTTCAAAACGATCTTCTTCTCTATTATAACGGTTTAAACTTCCTCTGATCTCAACCCAGAGATCACCGGCAGCATCGGTATATACTTTTGTGATACCTCCCTGAGTCAATCCGTCAGTTGT
>ERZ812616.2094-NODE-2094-length-18415-cov-2.780773_pt1 | contig 18415 bp, 14 predicted proteins | sample MGYA00376249_ERZ812616 | MGnify/ENA primary metagenome ERZ812616 (study PRJEB26924, sample SAMEA4378265) | human gut metagenome | biome: human gut; feature: human-associated habitat; material: faeces | place: China | collected 2013 ... | reverse complement strand
GGTATTATTGCAAAGGTATGTACTTATCTTGCTGACAACGGCGTAAACGTGCTTGATATTTCACAGACGATTGTTTCTGGATTTTTTAATATGATGATGATTGTGGATATGGCAGATGCAAAGAAGCACTTTGCAGAGATTTCCGGAGAAATGGATGCATTGGGAGAAAAAATAGGCGTTTCAATCAAATGTCAGCGCGAAGAAATTTTTGAAAAAATGCATCGTATCTAAAACATGGAGGAAGCAAAGAATGATTAACAGCTGGGAAGTACAGGAAACCAACGAAATGATCGAGAAGGAGAATCTGGATGTGAGAACCATCACACTCGGGATCAGTCTTCTTGACTGTATTGATTCGGATCTGGATCGTCTGAATCAGAATATTTACAACAAGATTACAACCGTGGCAAAAGATCTGGTAGCGACCGGAGAAAAGATTGAAAAAAGTTATTCCATTCCAATCGTAAATAAGAGAATTTCTGTGACACCAATTGCGCTGGTGGGCGGTTCGGCTTGTAAGACACCGGAGGATTTTGCTACAATCGCCGCAACTATGGATCGTGCAGCAAAGACGGTCGGCGTCAATCTGATCGGCGGATATTCCGCGCTGGTATCTAAAGGCATGACGAAAGCGGATGAACTTCTGATCCGTTCTATTCCACAGGCACTGCACAGTACTGAACGTGTATGCAGTTCCGTAAACCTGGCATCCACCAAGACGGGCATTAACATGGACGCAGTACGGCTTATGGGCGAGATTATTCTTCAGACGGCAGAAATTTCAAAGGACAACGATTCTGCCGACTGCATGAAGCTGGTGGTCTTTTGCAATGCACCGGACGATAATCCGTTTATGGCAGGAGCTTTCCATGGAGTGACCGAGGCAGATGCGATCATTAATGTCGGAGTCAGCGGACCGGGTGTTGTAAAAAATGCGCTGGAAAAAGTACGCGGAGAGAATTTTGAGGTTCTCTGTGAGACGATCAAAAAGACGGCATTTAAGGTTACCCGTGTTGGCCAGCTGGTGGCACAGGAGGCATCTAAGATGTTAAACATTCCGTTTGGTATCGTGGATCTTTCCCTGGCACCGACGCCGGCAATCGGAGACAGTGTTGCGGATATTCTCTGTGAGTGCGGTCTGGAGTATGCAGGTGCACCGGGAACTACTGCAGCACTTGCCATGCTCAATGATCAGGTAAAGAAGGGCGGCGTGATGGCTTCTTCTTATGTGGGTGGTTTAAGTGGTGCTTTTATTCCGGTCAGCGAGGATCAGGGGATGATCAACGCGGTAGAGGCAGGCGCAATTTCCCTTGAAAAATTAGAGGCAATGACCTGTGTATGTTCGGTAGGTCTGGATATGATCGCCATCCCGGGAGATACAAAGGCAACAACCATTTCCGGAATGATTGCAGACGAGATGGCAATCGGAATGGTGAACCAGAAGACAACCGCTGCACGTCTGATTCCGGCTGTGGGAAAAGGTGTGGGAGACAGAGTGGAATTTGGAGGATTGTTTGGATATGCCCCGGTTATGCCGGTAAACAAATACTCCTGTGATGACTTTATCAACCGTACAGGACGTATTCCGGCTCCGATCCATTCTTTTAAAAATTAATAGGTAAAAAACAGAAGTAGAAAATTTGGAGCAGATTTATGATAGCATATGAAAAATTACCGCTGGATAATGAAGTGAAGGCAGCTTTAGAAGGACTTGAGATTGAATATGTGTTCCAGCCGATCTTTTATAAAGATTGTGTGAGAATATATGCATATGAAGCGTTGATGAGACCAAAGAAGATGACGGTGGGGCAGCTGATTGATGAATTTGCCAGGGATGAGAAACTGCATATACTGGAAGTTGCCACTTTTTTTGGTGCAACACAGGCGTATATTGAGCGGGGATATCAGGAATATCTCTGTATCAATTCTTTCCCGTCGGAAAGTTTTACGGAGAATGAGGCAGAAGCATTTGATACTTATTTTGGAAACCAGAAAGGAAAAAGGATCATTGAGATTTTAGAGTATCCGAAAGTTTCCCTGCGCGAGGGGGTCAGAAAAAGTGAGATGGTCCAGAATAAGCACTGGAAGGTATCGCTGGATGATTTTGGCATGGGTGAAAACAATATGAATGCTGTATATCTGTATACACCGGATATCGTAAAACTGGACCGCTCCCTGATCTGTGGAATTGACAACGATGCCAGAAAACAGGAGAACGTCCGTACATATCTGGAAAGTTTCCATGAAAGAGGAATGCAGGTGCTTGCGGAAGGTGTGGAGACAAGAGAAGAGTGTGATTTTTTACGGTCTTTGGGAGTGGATCTGTTTCAGGGATACTATCTGGCTATGCCGGCATAAATACAAAAAGAGAGCGTGCGAAAGCACGTTCTTTTTTTAAAAAAATAAATTATCTGAAAAAACATAATAAAACAAACAATTATGAGAAATATAAAGGAAAAATAAAAAGAAATAAAAAAACAGGTTGACATAATGTAAAATGCGTGTTATATTTAAGACAACAAAAAAACAAGCAGCCATCACGAAGGGTGACGAGAAAGCTCTGGACGTGAAATCTAATGTAAGGAGGTACAGTCCAAAGGGAACATAAGCCATTGGCAGGGAGCAACCAAACACAGGTCATCAGGCTTCACTTGATGAAAGAATAAACATTCGGGAATGGAAACCAGTGACAGAGTACAAAAGAGAGCGGACAAAGAGGAACGGATAAAAGGTGATTTGTCCAGAACGTCATTTCGGTAAACAAAAGAAGAATGGATATAGAACAAAAGATGAAGTGAGGAGCAGTCCAATGGAGTGTGGAAATCATTAGGCGTCATCAGAAGTATCTGATGGCGTCTTTTGTTGTGCATGAATAAGAATTATCCACGGGTTTTGGAAATAACGTGACCAAAGATAATCCAGTGGGACATCTCCGATGCGTTATTACTGTCGATATAAAACGTCTGTCCGTAATAGGTGAGAGGTTCTAAGCGCCAGGGATCTGTCTGGCGAAGGCGGCGGATGTAAAGAAGACCGGTCACTTTGTTAATAAAAATACCGGTGTCGCCATCACGTATGGGATTCCGCGCGATTAATAAAATATCGTTTGCATGATAGACAGGAGACATATGATCACTTGTGACAAGAAGTGCACAATCAATCTGGTTTCCATAGCGTTTGCGGTATCCGGAAATATTGATTTTTTCGAGAGAACAGGAATCATACACCATTCCATCGTGCATGTTTCCACTTGGAATGATCATAGTGGTATAGTCCTCGCGGGAAACCGATGGAACCGTTTCCAGATTTCTGGCAAAATCGAATTCAAACTGTACAAGGGATTCAATAAAATGTAACTGTGTAGGCGAAAGATTGCGCATGCGGTCATAGGTCTGGAATAAATCAGAGGATTCGCCACATAATTCATAGAACATCTTTCCGGTAAGCTGGCTGAGCTTATATACGGTATAGACATCGACTTTTCCGGTATCCCCATTGGCAAGTCTTTTGTACGAGGAAAGGGACATATCTAGTGCTTTTGCCATATCCTGCTGTGAATAGCCGAGTTTAAAGCGCTCTCTTTCCAGATTTGTTCCAAGATTTCTGGATAATTGTTCGCGTGTCAGCATGAACCATCACCTCCAAATAAAATATCAAATCTATTATAATAATAAACGCTAAAAAGGTCAAATGACATATCGCGTTTCCGGATAAGGATCATTTCTGACCCCTGACCGACAAAAGTCGCCGGAAATATCAAAAAATTTAGCCCCGAATTGAAAAAATAGGAAAGATATAATCAATATGTAAATAAAAAGTCAAATTCAGTCAAAACAAAAAGAAAGGGGAAAGACGAAAGGTATAGGATAAATACATAAAAGGGAACTGATGCGTCCGGCATACAGTTCTTTTTTTGTTTTTTATGTGAACGAGTGCACAAAAGCAGGAAATTATGGTAAACTGTTTCATAGGAATAATGAGCGGATGTATGCTCATGAAAAGGGGTATTATAAGTGGAAAAACAACGATTACATTATTATGAACAGCTTGCAGAACTGTATCCGACGATTGGAAAAGCATCTACGGAAATTATCAATCTGCAGTCTATTTTATATCTGCCAAAAGGCACGGAACATTTTTTGTCGGATATACATGGGGAATTTAAAGCATTTTCCCACGTATTGAGAAACGGGTCTGGAGCCGTCCGCAAAAAGATTGATGACGTATTCGGGCATACGCTAAGTACGGCAGATAAGATGTCTCTGGCAACACTGATTTATTATCCACAGAAAAAAATCGAGCTGGTGCGTCAGACCGAGGACGATATCGAGAACTGGTATAAGATCACACTGTACCGGCTGATCGAGGTGTGTAAGACAGTATCTTCCAAATACACCAGATCCAAAGTGCGCAAGGCGCTGCCGGAGGATTATGCGTATGTAATCGAGGAACTGATTACGGAAAAGCAGGAGGTTTTGAATAAAGAGGCCTATTACGAGGCAATTATCAACACCATTCTGGAACTTGGGCAGGCAGATAATTTTATTGTGGCACTGGCGGAACTGGTGCAGAGGCTGGTCATTGATCATCTGCATATTCTCGGGGATGTGTATGACCGCGGTCCGTCACCGGACCGGATTATGGATCAGCTGGAACAATATCATTCGTTTGATATCCAGTGGGGGAATCACGATATGGTATGGATGGGGGCAGCAGCCGGGCAGCTTGCCTGCATTGCATCTGTGATCCGGACAAGTATCCGGTATGGAAATCTGGATCTGATTGAGGATGGTTATGGCATCAATATGGTTCCGCTTGCAACATTTGCCATGGATGCTTACCGCGATGATCCGTGCAGACAGTTTATACTGAAAGATTCCACGGATGAAGAACGCAGCAAGAAAGAAACGCTGATGAACCGGAAAATGCATAAGGCAATTGCCATCATAAAGTTTAAACTGGAAGGACAGCTGATCCACAAATGGCCGGAGTATGGTATGGAAAACCGCTGTCTGCTGCACCGTATTAATTACGAGAACAAAACAGTGGAAATTGATGGAAAAACCTATGACATGCTGGATACCAGTTTTCCTACCATTGATCCGGAACATCCGTATGATCTGACACCTGAGGAACAGGAAGTCATGAACCGGCTGCGCACCTCGTTTATACACTGTGAGAAACTGCAGCGCCATGTACGGCTTCTGCTAAAACGAGGCAGCATGTATAAAGTCTACAACGGAAATCTGCTTTATCATGGATGTGTGCCGCTGAATCCGGATGGGACATTTAAGAAAGTAAATGTATATGGCAGGGAATACAGCGGAAAAGCACTCTATGATGTGCTGGAATCCTATGTCCGCAAGGCATTTTTCTCTCTGGATGAAAAAGAGAGGGAAAAAGGAAGGGATATCATGTGGTATATCTGGACGGCACCGGATTCTCCTTTGTACGGACGGAGTAAGATGGCAACGTTTGAGCGGTATTTTCTTGCGGACAAGTCCATGCATCATGAGAGTAAGAATGCGTATTATCATTTGTTTGACAAAGAGGAAACGGCAGATAATATACTTAAAGAATTCGGGCTGACGGGGGATTTTGTGCATATCATCAATGGTCATGTACCGGTAGAGCGCATTGCCGGCGAAAATCCGGTCAAGTGTAACGGAAAACTGATCCTGATCGACGGTGGATTTTCAAAAACATACCGGAGAAAAACGGGAATTGCAGGATATACACTGACGTACAATTCTTATGGACTGACGCTTTCTGCCCATGAACCGTTTGATTGGTCAAACGAGGCGGTAAGAGATGAACTGGATATTGTATCGCATCAGGAAGCAGTGGAATACCGGGATAAACGTATTCTGGTGGGTGATACAGACGTTGGTAAGCGCATGATGATCCGCATTGAGGAACTGAAAAAACTGATTCAGGCATATCAGGACGGCGAAATCGCCGAACGGGATGCCAGTAGTGCTTATAAATGGTAGAGGATAAGTTATGTATCAGGTAGAAGGCTACGCATTTGAAACAAAAGAACAGGAACATACAGCAAAACATGAGGTAGAGATCATCGGCTATATCCGGAAAAATACGAGAATGGATGATCCGGATATTGTGCTGGCGTTATATAACAAACTGGTGTTAAAAGAAATTTTTGTCACGCCGGTCGGATATGATTTTTTGCACAGGCTTCAGGAATATCTGTATACCATTCCCTATATCCGGAGAGAAGATATTCTTCCGATCACGGTGTATGAACCAGAAGGAATGGTTTCAAAAGAAAAAAGAAGCAAAGAGGAAATAAAGCAGAAGAAAAAAAGACAGAAAAACAAAGAGCATGTGGTCAGTAAAAACCGCCGGAAGAAGAACCGGGATTATCAGAAACTGTTTCACATCAGTACATTTTTCGCAGTTGTTTTTGCACTTGGCATCATTGGGATGCTTGTGATTACGTGGCTCAGCGAAGATAATGTGACGATTTTAAACTATGAAAATAAGGTGATTGATAAATACGAAATCTGGGAAAAACAGCTGGATGAACGGGAAAGCCAGCTTGAGGAGAGGGAATTGAGACTGACGGAACAGGAGGCAGAATAGAGATGGACAAAGTGAAGATCCTTGTGGTAGATGATGAGAGCCGGATGAGGAAGCTGGTACGGGATTTTTTGACCCGGCAGAACTATGAAGTCTTAGAAGCAGCAGATGGAGAGGAAGCACTGGATATTTTTTATAAAGACAAAGCGATCGCTTTGCTGATTCTGGATGTGATGATGCCAAAGATGAACGGCTGGGAAGTCTGCAGGGAAATCCGTCAGACATCCAAAGTCCCGATCATCATGCTCACGGCCAAAAGTGATGAGAGTGATGAACTTATGGGATTTGACCTTGGGGTTGATGAATATATAACCAAACCGTTTTCACCGAAAATTCTTGTGGCGCGTGTCGAAGCGATTTTGCGCCGGACCAATAAGATCGGCGATGCGGCCGATCTTAAGACGGCAGGAGAGATTATTCTGGATAAGACGGCGCACGAGGTGAAAATTTCGGGAAATCCGGTAGAACTCAGTTTCAAGGAGTTTGAACTGCTGGAATATTTTATGAATAATCAGGGGATTGCCCTCTCGAGGGAACGCATTTTAAACAGTGTGTGGAATTATGACTATTTTGGGGATGCACGGACGATTGATACACATGTAAAAAAACTGAGAAATAAACTCGGGGCATGTGGAAGTTATATAAAAACCGTATGGGGAATGGGTTACAAGTTTGAGGTGTCCTAAATGGAAAAGAAACAAAAGACTTCCCTGACGTGGCAGCTGATTTTGACGATGGTTGTCATTGTTGCGGGAACGGTTGCGATGTGCTGGTTTTTTAATACCACCTTTTTGGAAAAATATTATATTTTTCATAAGGAAAAAGAGTTAAAAAGCAGTTTTGACCAGGTAAGGCTGATTTGTGAAAAGCAGGGGGATTCCAGTGATGATGCGTATGTGCAGTTCGAGAGAATCTGTGCAAACGGAAATATCAATATGCTTATTGCAGATCAGGACAGAAACCTGATATGGAGTTCCTACAGCAGTGCACAGCGTTTTCAGATGCAGATGGAGGACTGGCTGTATGGAAGTGACCGCAGCCGTGTGCAGGTGCTTTCATCCGGAAAGGATTATACGCTGCTTCGGCAGACCGATGAACGGCTGCAGTCGGAGTATCTGGTTCTTCTGGGAACTTTAAAAAATGGAAACAATCTTTACATGCGTGCGGCTGTGGAAAGCATTCGGGAAAGTGCGAGCATAACAAACCAGTTTTTTGTAATGGTGAGCACGGGAGCCATCATCTTAAGTGTGATTCTGATCATCGTTCTCTCGAAAGGAATTTCCCATCCGATCCATGCCTTATCCGATATTGCAAGAAGGATGACACAGCTGGATTTTGATGCAAAGTATATACCGGTACGTCATGTGAGCCGGGAGATTGATGAACTTGGAAATTCCATGAATGAATTGTCGGAGACACTGGAAGAGACGATTTCGGAACTAAAGACAGCAAACGTCAGCCTGCAGCAGGATATCGAGAAAAAAGAACAGATCGATGAAATGAGAAAAGAATTTCTTTCGAATGTTTCACACGAGCTGAAAACACCGCTGGCACTCATACAGGGATATGCGGAAGGATTAAAAGAATGCATCAATGATGATGCGGAGAGCCGTGATTTTTACTGTGATGTGATTATGGATGAATCGGAAAAGATGAATCATATGGTAAAGCAGCTGCTGACACTCAATCAGCTGGAGTTTGGCAATGATACCGTGGAAATGACACGGTTTGATATCACGGAGCTGATTGACGGCGTGATCCAGTCTGCATCCATCATGGCGGCACAAAAACAGGTGAATATCGAATTTTACAGGGAAGGTCCGGTATATGTCTGGGGGGATGAGTTTAAGGTGGAAGAGGTGATTACGAATTTCCTGACCAATGCCATGAACCATGCGGCAGGAGAAAAAAAGATTACCATTCGTTTTCAAAAACATGACCATCTGGTACGCACGAGTGTGTTTAATACCGGTGACCCGATTCCCGAAGAGGATCTTGACAAGATCTGGGTGAAATTCTATAAAGTAGACAAAGCAAGAACACGTGAATATGGTGGAAGCGGAATCGGATTGTCCATTGTCAAGGCAATCATGGATTCTTTTCATCAGAAATGCGGTGCAGTCAATCACCCGGACGGTGTGGAGTTTTGGATGGAATTGGAGACCAATAATTAATGCAAAGAAAAGATTGTCTTATTTTTCAGAATATGATACCATAAAACATAGATTATAGGGCAAAAGTGACAAGAGGGTAAAAGAGTATGAAAAAGAAAATAAGTCTGCCTGTGATGGCAGTGTCAGCAATACTCCTGTTGGGAGGCTGTGGAACCCAGATGTATGATTTGTCAGAGGACGAAGAAAATCTGGTCGTGCAGTATTCGGCGCATATTCTTGCAAAGTATAATATTGAGCAGAAAGACGGAATGACAGCCGCTTCATCCGAAGAGACACAGGAAACACAAAAACAGGACAGCCAGATGCCGGAGAGCCAGAATACCCAGAGTGCGGACAACAACATGGCGTCAGATGCCACGGGAGAAACCCAGACACAGGAGATGGAGACGATGCCGATCGCCGAGGCAATCGGACATGCATCGGGTCTGACCGTTTCTTACAAAGGATACAGGGTTCAGAATATCTATCAGGAGGGAGACTATTTTGCAGTAACTCCTGAGGATGGAAACAAACTTGTTGTGATGAAGTTTGAAATTAAAAATAAGGGGAAGAAAAAGGTCAGGCTGGATACAGAAAAACTCGGTATTACATTTTATGCATGTTTTGACGGAAAAAACAGGATAAAGGAGACTGCTTCGCTCGGAACCAGAAGTCTTTCCTCTTATGGGGAAACCATCAGGGGCGGAAAGAAGAAAACAGCGGTTTTACTGTTTCAGATTCCGAAAGACCAGGCTGATAAAATTTCGGGTGAGACACTGTATGCAGAAATAAAAGATACAATTTATTCTCTGAAATACAAATAAATGCCCCCAAATTTTACAAAATATGATATAATAAACATAAGGGATTACCAATACAGAAAAGTGCGGGAGGACGTATATGGATACAAATATTCTGTTAGAGTCAGGGACGAACGAATTAGAAATTTTAGAGTTTACATTAGGAGATAATCATTACGGAATCAACGTGGCAAAGATCAGGGAGATTTTGTCATACCAGAAGGTTACTCCTGTACCGAATACACATCCGAGCGTAGAAGGCATTTTTATGCCGCGCGAGGTGATGATTACGGTCATCAATCTGAAAAAGTGTCTTGGCATGGAGGATGATGGACAGGAAGGTCTGTTTATTATCACGAATTTTAATAAACTTGATGTGGCATTTCATGTGGATCAGGTGGTAGGAATTCACCGTGTATCATGGAATGAGATCATCAAACCGGATTCTACGATTAATGGAGAAGACGGAAGTGTTGCAACTGGTGTGATCAAGATGGACGGAAAACTGGTTGTTATTCTTGACTTTGAGGCAATTGTATCATCCATCAGTCCGGAAACCGGTCTCAGGGTCAATGATATTGAACAGATCGGGGAGAGAAGCCGGAGCGAGGATACAATTCTGATTGCAGAGGATTCTCCGTTGCTGAGCAGTCTGATTACGGACTGCCTGAAAAAAGCAGGATACGAAAAACTGATTGTTACATGTAATGGAAAGGAAGCATGGGACAAGATTCAGGAATTTGAAAAGGCGGGGACATTGGACGAGAACGTTCATTGTGTCATTACCGATATTGAAATGCCCCAGATGGACGGACATCGTCTTACGAAGCTGATCAAATCAGATGACAAACTGAAACATCTTCCGGTTATCATTTTCTCCTCTCTTGTAAATGAGGAAATGAGAAGAAAAGGGGAGTCGCTTGGTGCAGATGCACAGCTGACCAAACCTGAAATCGGAAGTCTTGTAGATGCCATTGATGAATTACTTGCAAAGAGAAACAAATAAATTCCGGCAAAACAGTAAGGGGTGTGATGGCTTCATCACATCCCTTTGCAGGTTTATGGAATAAACAGATGGAATGGAGAAAAACACATGGGAGACCACTCATCGGAAAATTATCTGGATCAATTATTAAATTCCATGCATGGAGAAGAAACGGAACATCCGAAGGAACAGCCGGCAGCAAAACAGGTTCTGAGAGATGATTTTGAAAAGCAATTGTTTGGAGAAGAAGAAACGAAGGAAAAGGCAAAAGCGAAAAATGAAGAAGATTTTTTGAGGGAGTTTGAGGAAGAACTGCTCAAGGAAGATATTCCGGAGTATACCGAGAGCCTGAATCAAAAAAAACAGGAAGAAAAAGCCACACAGATTGACGCTTCCCTGGATGATCTGCTCGATAATATTCCACAGGATGATTTTTCGACAGGGGATGCAGCAAAGGAAGAAGAAACCGGTTTTCAGGGGAAAAGTCCGTTGGAAACTGCAATACCACCCGATGCGGATGATTTCGAGGTGAATACACTTGATGATGCAGTCGGAACGTTTGACAGCAATCTGCCAAAAGAAGAGGATGGAGAACTGGATCTGTCAGGGCTTTCGGATTCGGATCTTATGGATATGCTTTCCGGAGATCAGGATTTATCGGATCTGGGGGATATGCTTTCTTCTGATCAAGATGGAAAACCTTTGGAAGAAACTGATTCCATCGGTGATTTTGCAAGATCGGAAATGAATCCGCAGGAAGAAGTGGCAGATAAGATTCCAGAACTTACAGAGCAGGAAGACATACCGGCACAGGCAGAAGAAACCGCTTCCAATGGGAAAAATAAAAAAAAGAAAAAGAATAAGAAAGAGAAAAAAGAGAAAGAAGGCGGCTTCTGGCAGAAACTTTCCCGGATTATTTTCGGAGAGGATGATGAGGAAGAAAAGCAGGCGGTTGACATCGGAAATACACAGGGAGCGGATGTCAGTGAACTTTCGGAGGAAAACCAGCAGATCTTAAAGGAACTTGAAGGTACAGGCGGTGATGCCGGAAGGGAACCGGAAAAGAAAAAGGAAAAACCGAAAAAAGAGAAAAAACCGAAGAAAGAAAAGAAGCCAAAACAGCCAAAACCGCCGAAACCGAAAAAGGAGAAAAAACCTAAGGAAGTGGATAACACACCGCCGCTGCCAAAGGGACCGGTGATTGCGATTGTTCTTATGGCAGTGTCATTGTTTGCATTTGTCATGATTGTGACAAATCTTTTGGGGTATCAGGCAAACTTAAGTCAGGCAAAGGAAAAATATGAGCAGGGTTCTTATGTGGAGGCATACCGTAAGCTGCAGGGGCTTTCGATCAAGGAGCGCGATGAAAAGCTTTATCATCAGCTGGCAACTCTTGCTGCTGTCTCGGAAAAGTATCAGGCATATCTCGTATTTGATAATTACGGTTCAAAAATTGATGCACTTGATGCACTGGTATGTGCATATGGGCGTTATGACCTGAACCAGAAAAATGCCAAAGAGTATGGTTGTGAAGATCAGCTGGAGAAGATCGGAGGAAAGATTATCAAAGCACTGCTGAAAGATTATGATATGACAGGGGATGAGGCACTGGATATCTACCAGACCAGAAAGCGGGATGATTATACGGTAAAACTGCATCAGAAGCTGAAAGAACTTGGGCTGGGATAAAAAAATAGCAGAAAGTAAGGCAGGAGACTGTTAATTTAGGAGTAAGACCTATATGATTGCAATAATAGACTACAACGCTGGAAATTTAAAAAGCGTGGAAAAAGCATTGCATTTTCTCGGAGAAGACTGTGTGATCACACGTAATTTTCACGAGATTGAGACCGCAGACAAAGTGATTCTTCCGGGAGTCGGTGCATTTGGCGATGCGATGGAACAATTGAAAAAATACGAGCTGGACAAGGTGATTCATCAGGTGACAGCGGAAAATAAGCCATTTCTTGGCATCTGTCTGGGACTGCAGCTTCTCTTTGAGGGAAGCGATGAGAGTCAGGGTGTAGAGGGACTCCATGTGCTGGACGGACAGATTCTGCGGATTCCGGATCAGTCGGGACTTAAGATTCCGCACATCGGGTGGAATTCTCTGCATTTACAGAATGACGGAAGACTTTTTGCTGGGCTGGAGGAAAATCCGTATGTATATTTTGTACATTCCTATTATCTGAAAGCAGCGGATGAACAGATAGTGAAAGCAACCACACAGTACAGTACGACAATTCATGCATCGGTAGAATCCGGAAATACATTTGCATGTCAGTTCCATCCGGAAAAGAGCGGTACGGTTGGACTTTCGATTTTGAAAAATTTTGCAAAGCTGCAGGGAGGAAATGCATAGTGTTTACGAAGAGAATTATTCCTTGTCTGGATGTGAATGACGGACGTGTGGTAAAAGGCATTAACTTTGTGAATTTAAGAGATGCCGGAGATCCGGTAGAGGTCGCAGCAGCTTACGACAAGGCGGGCGCAGATGAAGTAGTCTTTCTGGATATTACCGCATCTTCCGATCACCGTGCAACGGTGGTAGACATGGTGCGTAAGGTTGCAGAGAAGGTGTTTATCCCGTTTACGGTAGGCGGTGGTATCCGTACGGTGGAGGATTTTAAGGTACTGCTTCGGGAAGGTGCCGACAAGATTTCCATTAATTCTTCCGCAATCAATACACCGGAGCTGATTGGAAATGCAGCGGACAAGTTTGGCAGCCAGTGTGTGGTAGTCGCCATTGATGCCAGACGAAGAGAGGATGGAAGTGGCTGGAATGTTTACAAAAACGGCGGTCGTATTGATACCGGGCTTGACGCTGTAGAATGGGCAATGAAAGCTAACAGACTTGGTGCGGGAGAAATTCTTCTGACCAGCATGGACTGCGATGGAACAAAGGCAGGGTATGATATTGAACTGACCAGACAGATTGCAGACAATGTTTCCATTCCAGTGATTGCATCCGGTGGTGCGGGCACAAAAGAACATTTTTATGAGGCCCTGACAGAGGGACATGCAGATGCAGCACTGGCAGCGTCCCTGTTTCATTATAAGGAGCTGGAGATCATGGATCTGAAAAACTATCTGGCAGACCGCGGTGTCTCCGTGCGTAGATAGGAGTGGATGAAATTATGGCAATGATAACAAACGACTGGCTTCCGGCAGTCCGTGAGGAATTCGCCAAACCATATTACCGGCAGCTGTATCAGTTTGTGAAAGAAGAGTATAGCCGCACGGTTGTGTATCCGCCGGCAGAGGATATTTTTAATGCACTGCATTTTACACCGCTTAGTGAGGTAAAAGTACTGATTCTGGGACAGGATCCGTATCACAATGAACATCAGGCACATGGTCTTTCATTTTCTGTCCTTCCGGATCAAAAAGAAATTCCGCCGTCTCTGCAGAATATTTATAAAGAACTGCAGGATGATCTGGGGTGTAAAATTCCAAACAACGGCTATCTGAAAAAATGGGCAGATCAGGGTGTACTGCTTTTGAATACCGTGCTTACGGTGCGGGCGCATCAGGCAAATTCCCATCAGGGAAGAGGATGGGAGCAGTTTACGGATGCGATCATTCAGGCAGTGAATGCGCAGGATCGTCCGATTGTGTATATGTTGTGGGGACGTCCGGCGCAGAGCAAAATACCGATGCTTACAAATCCAAAGCACCTGATCTTAAAGGCACCACATCCGAGTCCGCTTTCCGCATATCGTGGGTTCTTTGGATGCAGACATTTCAGTCAGGCAAATCAGTTTCTAAAAGAGCATGGAATCGAGCCAATTGACTGGCAGATAGAAGATATATAAGAAATTTCTTAAATAAAAAGAGGAGTGCCCCATTATCCAATGGACAATGGGGCGAATTATGAAAAAATAACAAGTTAGTAACTTTGCTTTCTTTTATGTTCTTATAATAGCATCTGATTGTGAATAAAATATGAACAAAACGAAAAGAAATTGTTATCTTTTCGTGGTTATAACTAAAATACGGAAAAATACCACAAAAGTATTGTAAAAACAGTGAAAAAGCGATAGGATAAAAGAAAGAATTGTGTGAAAGAGGTGATACTATGAGAGGAATTTCAATGTATGATTCATCATCAGTAAGTACTTTATTTTCCAGTCTGGGTTCTTCAAAAAGCACAGGAAGCGGCCTGTTTGGAATCAATTTAAGTGAGTATGCAAGTATTCGCAGTGGTTCTTATGGCAAATTAATGCGCTCTTATTTTTCAATGGATTCCACGAAGAGCACCTCGAAGTCGGATGACAGCACCAAAAATACGATCGAGGATCTGACCACGACCACATCGACGTCAAAAGACAGTACCAAGACGCTGGCTGCGATTGAGTCCGATGCCAAGGAACTGACAGACTCTGCCAGGGCATTGTATACCCGCAGTAACAACAAGGTGTTTACAAAGGATTCCGGGGGCAGCTACGATACGGACAAGATCTACAAAGCAGTAAAGAGTTTTGCGGATGATTACAACTCCATGCTGGATACAGCCGGCAAGTCATCGACGAACCGCATTTCCCGGTCGGTAAGTTCTATGAAAAATGAGACTTCTTACAATGAGAAACCCTTAAAGGAAATAGGAATTACGGTTGATGAAAAGACCGGCAGGCTGTCGGTGGATGAGACAACGTTTAAGGGTGCAGACACAGAAAAAGTAAAGAGCCTGTTCAATGGAACCGGTTCCTACGCATACAGTGTGGCAACAAAGGCGGCCATGACAGAGTCCTATGCAAAGTCAGAAGCCGCAAAATCCAATACATATACGAAGAATGGCACGTATAATTACAATTATAACAGCGGAAATATTTTTATGGATATGTTTTAAAATAGTTGAAAATGAGTTTTCAAAATGCAGGAAACCCTCTTTGCTGGACAGACCAGCAGAGAGGGTTTCCTGTTTTTACCAAACAGACAGAGGGTAACAGATTAATCATCTGCCTCCTCATCTGCAGTTGTATTGTATACCTGACGTTTTCTTGCCATAACATCACTTTCGAGATATTCGTCATAAGTAGAAACCTTGTCTACCATGCTTCCATCCGGAAGAAACTCGATGATGCGGTTCGCAGTTGTCTGTACGACCTGATGGTCACGGCAGGCAAACAGGATGACACCAGGGAATTTGATCATACCATTATTCAATGCGGTGATGGATTCCATATCCAGGTGGTCTGTCGGCTCATCAAAGATCAAAACGTTGCTTCCCATGATCATCATGCGGGAGAGAAGGACACGGACTTTTTCTCCACCGGAGAGGACACGCATCTTTTTTACACCATCTTCACCGGCAAAAAGCATACGGCCGAGGAAACCGCGGACATAAGTTGCGTCTTTGATCTCGGAGTATTGGGTCAGCCAGTCAACGATCAGCTCATCGGAATCAAAGATGGCGGTATTATCCTTCGGGAAATAAGACTGGCTTGTTGTAACTCCCCATTTGTAAGATCCTTCATCCGGTTCCATTTCCCCGGCGAGAATTTTAAACAATGTTGTCTTTGCAAGCTCATTTCCACCGACAAAGGCGATTTTGTCATCGTGTCCGACAATAAAGGAAATGTTGTCAAGAACTTTTACACCGTCAATGGTTTTACTGATTCCGTCTACGGTCAGAACTTCATTTCCGATTTCACGGTTTGGACGGAAATCAATGTACGGATATTTACGGCTGGAAGGACGGATGTCATCCAGCTGGATTTTTTCAAGGGCACGCTTACGGGAAGTTGCCTGCTTGGATTTGGAAGCATTTGCGGAGAAGCGGGAGATGAACTCCTGCAGCTCTTTGATTTTTTCTTCCTTCTTCTTGTTGGCTTCTTTCATCTGACGGACAAGAAGCTGGCTGGATTCATACCAGAAATCGTAGTTTCCGGCATACAGCTGGATTTTGCCGTAATCCATGTCTGCAATGTTGGTGCAGACTTTGTTTAAGAAATAACGGTCATGGGAAACCACGATAACCGTGTTTTCAAAGTTGATCAGAAATTCTTCTAACCATGCGATGGCATCAAGATCCAGGTGGTTGGTCGGCTCATCGAGAAGAAGAATGTCCGGGTTGCCAAACAGTGCCTGTGCAAGAAGTACTTTGACTTTTGCGGCACCCGGCAGGTCTGCCATCTGTGTGTAGTGATCCTCGGTCGGAATTCCAAGACCGTTTAACAGGGTGGCAGCATCGGATTCGGCATTCCAGCCGTCCATGTCTGCAAATTCTGCTTCAAGTTCACTGGCGCGGATACCATCCTCATCGGAAAAATCTTCTTTCATGTAGATGGCATCTTTTTCTTTCATGATGTCATACAGACGTTTATTTCCCATGATAACCGTGTCGAGTACGGTATACTCATCATACTTGAAGTGGTCCTGCTGCAGGAAAGACAGACGCTGTCCCGGTGTGATGACAATGTCACCGCTGGTTGGCTCTAACTGCCCGGATAAAATTTTTAAAAAGGTAGATTTGCCGGCACCGTTTGCACCGATCAAACCATAACAGTTCCCCTCGGTAAACTTTACGTTTACATCTTCGAAAAGGGCTTTTTTGCCTAATCTTAAAGTAATGTTATTTGCACTAATCATACGAAAACCTCATTGCTTTACTTAATATGTCTATGATAAAATCACAAATTCTATTATAAACATGACATGGGATATATTTCAAGAAGAAAAACGCTTTCTTGTTGGAAATGTATAGAAATAATGATATAATGGAGAAAGAATTGAACGAAATTGGGGCAAAGCTATGGATTATAGGGAATTTATACAGTTGGATCTGCCTGTCGCAGTTGCAATTGTCAGTTGTGGGGCAGACTGGAGAGTGGAAGAGGCAAACGCAGAGTTTACGGATGTACTTGGATACACGGAAAAGGAACTGCGGGAAACCAGACCACAAAAAATGGTATATGACGAAGATTATGCAAATCTGGTCAGTGTATTGGAAAATGTTGTCCGGACACATGACAACGGAAAAATGCAGCTTCGTATCGTACGCCCCGATGGGAAAACCCGGTGGGTGGAGATGCGGTGCAGTGTTCTGGCACATTACGATGTAAAACCATATGTGGTTTTATTTTTATGGGATATTGATGAGGAAAAAAGACGGGAAGAACATCAGAAACTGTTGAACCAGAAATATGAGCTGATGGAACAGCTGTCTTTGGAATATCCGTTTGATCTGGATGTGGAAAACTGGACGATGCTGCGCTCGTACCGGCTGATGGAACTGAGGGGACAATACGATTATTCCGAACAATATTTTCCGGTGGATGAAGAAGTTCTGACACTCTGTCCACCGGATCAGGAGCTTTTTCTGAAGGCTATGAAAGAAGCTGCCACAGAGGAAAAAACCGGAAGTATGGATACAAGGTTTAATATCCATACGGAAAATGAGACACCGAAATATCTCTGGTTTAGAACTTATTACAAGAGCATTGCAGACCATAATGGACGGATCACCCGGATTATCGGAAGAAGTTTTAATATTGATGAAGATAAGAATCTTCAGGAAGAAGTGCGGAGAGATCCGCTGACAAAACTGCTCAACAAGCTGGAAATCCAAAGGGAGACCGATGCATTTCTGGAAGGAGCAGAAGACGGAACCCATGTATTGTTTCTGATTGATATTGATAATTTTAAAGGTGTCAATGATAATTTCGGGCATACATTCGGTGATACCGTAATCGTAGATGTTGCAAATATTATCAAATCTTTTTTCCGCAACAATGATCTGACCGGAAGGGTCGGTGGGGATGAATTCCTTGTGCTGATGAAGAACACAACACTCGAGAAGGCAAAGGAACGTGCCGGAAATCTTGGAGAAGCACTCTGCAAAGTTTATACGGGGGGCTCCATTCACTACAGGATCT
>ERZ812616.2092-NODE-2092-length-18421-cov-3.532506_pt1 | contig 18421 bp, 11 predicted proteins | sample MGYA00376249_ERZ812616 | MGnify/ENA primary metagenome ERZ812616 (study PRJEB26924, sample SAMEA4378265) | human gut metagenome | biome: human gut; feature: human-associated habitat; material: faeces | place: China | collected 2013 ... | reverse complement strand
GATGACATCCGCATCATCCGGTGTCGGAGCCGGGGCTGCGCCACCGCCGCCACCAGATGCTCCTCCACCACCGGATGCTCCGCCGCCGCTGGATGCTCCGCCGCCGCTGGAGGCGGACACCACATAAGGCGTGATGCTGCCGGTCAGCTTGTCGTAGTTGACATCTGCCAGAGTATAGGTCCAGCCGTAAGCGGTGTTGGCGGTAACTTCCATGGCATCGCCCAAATCCCACTTGATCGTGCCGCCCGCGGGAGTAATTGAGCCGATAGCCAACGCAGCATCGCTCAGTTTCTTGCCGCTGGTGGTGATGGCGGTGTATGTCGGGGTGCCGGTGGGAGTTGCCTTGTTGATGGTTACCTTGATGTTCGTTTCAACGGCTGCATAGGTGGTTGCATCGTTCGGTGTAAAGACAACGGCCACACTGTCATTGCTGTCTGCAACAAACTTGGGAGCAGTGGTCTTAAAGCCCCATGTACCCTCAACGGTGTTGCCGTTAAAGGTAGCCTTACCGGTGATCTTGCTGTCGGGAATGGCGTTGCCGTCATAGGTGACGGTGATGTCCTTCACAGTGACAGTGGGAGTATCCTTGTTGGTCAGGGTGATGACCACATTGACGATGGAATCCGCATAGTTGTCAGAGCCGATGGTCACGGGCAGGGTGATAACATCGCCATTAGAACCGCCGGTGATAGTAAACTTCACCGTGCTGCCAGTCATACTGGCAGTGACAGATGCAGAGCCGGTCGTGCTTTCAGAACCCACAGCGTAGGTCAGATTGCCTGCATCCGCAGGCATACCGGCACGGCCAATGTCCTTGCTCTGCTTGGTGGTCACGGATTGTTTCTGGCTGACGGTGATATCCAGAAGTTTGCGAGCGTCAGCCTTGCCGATGGAGTAGGTCTGCTCCTTGTCAGCAGGCAACCTGTAGTTGCCTGCCTGTGCGCCAGTCAAGCCGACGGCGGTGGCGGTATGGGGGCTGCCCACAGCGGTCTGATCGCCGCCGGTGACGGTAACATCGACCTCATCGTTGCCGACCTTGTTGCTTACCGTGGCAGTTACAGTCTTGCCGTCTTTCCATTTGCGGTCTGTAATATTTCCCCAATTGAGGATCACTTCCTTGGCATTCAGCGACCAGGTTTCGCTGGCGGTCGCACCGCCCACGGTGATGCTGGCGGTGTACTCGCCCGCGTTGGTGGGGAGCGCGCCGTTTTCCAACATCGCTGGACCATACTTGCCCGTCTTTATGTAGCTGATGGTGATCCCACTCGCCGCCGGACCCTGCCAATCGCTGCTTGCAGTCACCGTGGCGGGTTTGCCTTCCCCGCTGTATGTCAGCTCGGCGGGGGCCTTGATGGTCACGCTGCCGCCGCTTGCGCCGCACTGGCTGCACTTGGCAGTGATGGTCGCGCCGTTTGGCGTATACTTCCACTGATGCGAATGCACCTGCAGCTGTACGGTCTTGCCGTCATTCACCAAGCCAACATCATACGCGGAGTTATCGCTGGTGAAATTCTTTGCAACAACCCAGCCCGCATCCGTCGCCGTAGCGATATTCACATTCCCCTGCGAAAGATCAGCTCGCGTAGTCACGCCGATTTTCGCGTTCGTGACCAACTTCCCGCTGATCGTGATTTGTTTGCCGCTGGGCAGGCTGACATTGTTTGTGACACCGCCAGCCTTGTTGTTGCCCTGAATAACAGCATCGCCACAAATCGTCATCGTTCCGGCTGAATAAGCATTATAAGCAGACGCAACATACACGCCGCCGCCATCTACTGCGCTGTTGTTCTGAATCGTTCCGCCATACATATTAAATTGATTGCCCGAACCAACGAACACACCGCCGCCCTGGTTCTCACTAATATTGTTGCCGCTGATTTCGCCGCCGTACATGTTGATTGTAATTGTACTCTTGTTGCTGGTTTTACTCTGTCCGACAACAGTTCCCTGTGTATTCCCTGTGATCTTTCCGCCATACATGTTGAACGTACCGCCACCGGTCTGGCCGATCTCTACTTTGACGCCATTCAGCGTACCACCATAGAGACAGAACGTGTTGCCATTCGATATTGTTACACCGCCATTGGCTTTACCGGAATAAGATTCCAGCTTCCCACCCACACTACAGTCCGTCAATTGCGTGGTGCCAGATGGGTTAATGCGTCCAACATCGGAAAGCGTCACGGTATAGCCGTTCAGACAGACGTTGGCGTTTTGCAGAGTGGCATTTTTTGTCAAGGTCACATTTCTGGTCAGGTAGTAATTGCCAGAAGTAGGCAGTTTATCCGTCGCTCTCCAAGGCTGGAATGTCACGTCCGAATGCGATGTATGCCCCAGGTTGGTATTTCTCCCGCCGCAGATGCAATGCGTATGGGCGCTCTGCTTACCCAGCATAACCGTCTTGCCATCGTCACTCAGATAAAGTTCAAAGCCCACGCCATTATCCTTGAAGCCATCCGCTACAAGCTGCCCGAAATACTGCCCGCCTGTCGCATCCGTCACGGCAACAGGGTCGCTCAAGTCCTTCTGATTTTCCACAGAAATGCCGAATTTCGCGGACGGGTCAAGCGAATCAAAGCTGATTTTCGAGCCCTGCGCCAGTAGGATGTTCTTGTCATTGCCGGTAATCTGCGCCTTGCCGCCGAGCGTAAGGCTGCCGCCATCGACCAGAATGCTCGTTCCTCCGCTGCCCGTGATTTTCCCTTCCTTGCAATCCAGCAGCTTCAGTCTGTTATTGCCGCTCACCTTGATCGCAGGAGCTTTTTCATTCTTAGCCGTAACAGTCTGCCCGTTCAAGCAAAGTACAACATCCCCATTGACCTCCCATGTGCTGCTAACATCAACCGCAGCATCGATATAGTAGTTGCCGGTCGCTCTGATATCCGACAGCGCCGCCACCTTCGTAAACTCCACATCGCCGTGCATATGCGGCTTGTCTCCTATGTTATAACTGCCATCTTGATTTTTGTTTACCCGGCCATCGGTCTTTTTCAAGCTGGGATACTTATTGCTGCCCATGCGCCAAGTATCCCTGCTACCACTGTTGTTCAGCAGCCAAGCCACCTCGCCACTGTTGCATTCACTCGTGCTCTTCCATACCACAGTATCGCCAGTGCCCTTGTTCCCATCAATGTAAACTTCTCCCTTAAGACCGTTGTTCGCATCCCTATAATAGCAATTTGTAATATTTCCACCACTATTTTCCGCAATCGCGTAATCAGTTTTCCCTGTTCGGAAACTTCCCCTGAAAAAGCAGTTGCTGATCGTACCGGTATTCGTGCGGGCAATGCCTGCCGCCTTACCGGAAATAGAAAGTTTATTACCGGTGGCGCTCACATAGCTCAAGCAGTCCGTAATTTGACCGCGATTCTCATATGCGATCATACCAAAGCTGTCTGTATACAATGCGTTGCTAATGGTGGCACTGCAACGCTCGATCGTACCCGCATTATTCACTGAAAGCAGCCCGCTATCTGAAACAGAAAGACTGCTATTCCCGACATACTTAACACTCACAGCCAGATCCTGTACCTTGCCACCCGTGCCGATCCAGCCAAACAAGCCCCTATTTGTTAGGGACTGAGCCTGAACATCAACCAAACGAATCTCTTTGATCTCATAGCCATTACCATCGAACATGCCGACGTACGCATTGACTTCACTGTTACCGATCGGCGTCCATGTCCAAAGGCTATCATTCTGTTTATTGTCAAAATTGAGATCATTCATCAGCTTCGCGCATATCTTAGCATTCCCCGCATTCACCGTATCGCGGAACCATTCCATTTCATCGGTTGACGTGATTTGGTAAGGATCCTCCGTTGTACCCTTACCATTGTGGGGCTTATTGGTATCATCCGCATACAGCGCGATCTCCCCCTGCGCCGCAGCGAGTGCCGCCAATGCTGCAATCGCTGCCTGATACTGCGTCAGATCCAGCGCGGCTCGTTCCTCGTCCCCGAGCGCAGCCATCGCCTCATCGATCTCGCCCAGCTTTGCGGAAACGTCCTCTGCATTTTCCTCCGTTGGCTCATCGGGCAGGGCATTGATCATCGCCTGTACGGACAAAACCGCCGCCTCTTTTCCAAGACAGGCAGAGAGATCCGCATCTTCCGCAGCGCAGACCGGACAGTCGGGATTGACCGCCCCCTGCTCACAGTGGGTCTCGCAGATGCACTCCGCCGAAGCATTCCCGGACGCGGCGGACACATCAGCTTCCACCGCAGATGCCGGAACGCCCGGCATCGTAAAAATCATTGCCGCCGCCAGTAAAAATGCGGCCGGCCGTTTCCATTTCCATTTCCATATCATTTTATTCATCCTCCTCACGTTGTTCGTTCCTTCTCGTTGTTCTTGCGCCATAGCTGCACTGCTTGAGTGCGCTCCCGGCTATAAGTTCGCTTCCGTCATAGACCAACACACGGGCTTTGTAGTAATATTTTCTGCCCTTCGTGCCCTTGGTGCTGATAAAGCTGTTCTTGCTGCTTGTCTTGAGCAGTTTGTAGCCTGCGTCCTTCTTCGTCGAGCGATAGAACTGGTACTTGACCGTGTAGCCCAGCGACTTGATGTCGGAGATCAGGCTCTTGCTGCTCTTGGCTGCGACCTGTACCTTGACGGATTTCTTGCTCGTCTTAGTGGTGGTCACTTTGAACTTCGCGCTCTGCATCAGTTCTTTGACGTGGGCGGCGTTCTGTTCTTTAATTAACCGCTCTGCTTCGTCTTTGTCGACGACTGCGAAGGTCGAGAAGTGGGTCGTCGTGAAGCGAATGTAATCTTCTGCGCCGATCTTCACTACGCTGTGGTTCAGGATCTTGCAGAGGCCGTTGTCGTCGATGTAGATCACGAGGATGTCTTTGCCCTTGAGTTTTTGCGGCATCGGCAGAATCACATAAGCCTTGCCGCCTTCAAATTGATGCAGGTGTTTTTCGCCAATCTTCGCGACAAGGTCGAAGAGCGTGCCGTTCTTGCCGACGATCTTCTCCGCCGGTTTCTGCGTTTCCTTGAGCTGGGTGTTTTCGCCCACCACGATGGTTACGGTGTCACCCTTGGCTGCGCCTGCAATCGTTTCTAAGGTCTTGTTGTCGAGGACGACTTCACCGTTGTCGGTCTTGATGACAAGGTCGGCGTTCGTGTCCTTGGCGATCGCGTTGACGGTCGCCTTTGGCAACTCGACTTCGGTTGCTTTCACGCTGTCTGCCGCGCTCGCGCCTGCGCCGCTGCCGTTGTTGTTTGTCTCGTTAGACTTCACAGTGATCTCGATCGTATCGGACTTATTGGAAACCGCCTGATCGAGCAGTTTGTCACCGAGGTCTTTGGAAACGCTGGCTGTGGTCTTGGAAACATCCTGACCCTGCTCGTTCTTGGTCGTTTCAGTCGTCGTATTCTTGACGGTCGTCTTGGTTGTTGTAGTTGTGTCGGTTTCCGCACCCGGCTTGGAGGTCGTATTGTCCTTCGTGTCTTCTTTGACTGTGATGACATCCGCATCATCCGGTGTCGGAGCCGGGGCTGCGCCACCGCCGCCACCACCGGATGCTCCGCCACCGCCACCACCGGATGCTCCGCCGCCGGAAGGCTGGTTGGAAACGGTCACAGTCAAACTTTGTTCTGCCACATCTGCGTACTCTGCGTTTCCCTGAACCTTATACCAAACGGTGTATTCCCCAGCATTTTTCGCTGTGGGGATCTGCTCGCTCCATTTGGAATCGTCAAGCCGGTAGAGCATCGTGCCGCCAGTGGTCTTGCCTGCTGTAACCAGTGCCTGTTCTGTACCATTGTAGGTCAGGGCGTTTGCCGTAGGTGCCGTAACAGTAGGGAGAAGCTTGTTGGTCGCATTGACATTGACGGTCAGAGTGATGTCCTCATAGTTTGTACTCTTGATTACTACGGTCACTGTGCCCACAGAGCCGGTGGTTTTCACGTCATTTTTCTGAATCGGCAGGGTCAGCTTGCCGTTTTCCACCTTCGCGCCGCTGGTGTAGTAGCTGCCATCCAGTTTGATTTCGCGGATCTCATAGGTGAGTGCACCATACTTTTTGGGCGTTTCCAGCTTGGGCAGGGCGGGGAGGGCCACTGTGTAGGTGTTCGCGTGGCCGTTTACAATGGTCAGCGCGGTTTCCTTAGTAAAGCCAGGGACAGCGGCCCTGGTGATGCTGCCAGTCGTGGGGAAGCTGCTCTGCTCCAGGGCGTAATTCTTCGCGGTCTGCCCCATCAGGGTCACTCTGGCAGTGATGTTCTTGCCGTTGCCCACACTGGCATCGTCAAAGCTGGCGGTCACGGTGTAGTCTGTGCCTCGGTTCAAGGTCACGTTGTCGAAGATCACGCTGGTGGGTTCCACGGTTGTCGTGCCGTCGTAGATCTTGGCCGCACACGCTACCTTGGTGATCGTCAGCGGCTTCTTTCCAATACTGACCGCCACGCTGGTGGGTGCGGTATCGTTGTGATTTTCATCGCCAATCACCCGATACCACACGGTATATGCTCCGGCATCGGTGCCGGTAGGGATGTCCGGGCTGTATGTACCGTTCTCGGTCAGGCTGTACTGCATAGTGCCATAGTTCGCCACGCTGCCTGCGGTAATGAGCGCCTGCTCCTGGCCGGTATAGGTCAGGTTTTCCTGCGCTGTGGGAGGCGTGATTGACCTGATGTCGGCCTTTTGTACCGTCACAGCAATATCCTCGCTCATCTTCTCGTAGCCGTCGCAAGTGGCGGAAAAGCGGAAGGTATGATTGCCTGCGGGCAGCTTTTGTGCAGAAAGATCAAATTGATTCTTTGTTGTCGCACCGCCAACTGCTGTCTCTTTGCCGTCCTCCACCTTGTACCACTGGAAGCTTACAGCGCCAGTGCCGGTTTCCTTCTTTACATTGACAAGAAGCGTCCCCGTACCGCCATAAGTCATGCTCATCTTGGTCGGATAGTCCATGCTCTTGATGGTGATCTTGGCCATAGAAACATTGGTCAGCTCCGTACCGCTAAGGTCGCTGATCCAGGTACTGCCGCTCTTAAACGTGTAACCCTCCGGCAGCAGGGATGCCAGCGTGACATCTCCGGTGACGGTCAGCTTTGCCGCCGTCTTACCGTTCAGATCCAGCTTGAGCGGGCTGCCAATGGTGATCTCGCCTGCATTTGCCAGCAGCTTCACCGTACCGCCGCCGGCTGCGGCGATGGCGTCATCTGCCGTCCGATGGTAGGAAATGCTGCCGTCCTTCTTTGTCACCTCAGCGGCATAGCCGCAGTAGGGGCAAACCTTCCCGCCGGAAGGGTCATCCGGGTGGCTGCACTTCACAACGGTTACGGCAGTATACTCCTTCATTTCCGACAGCTTGAGCAATGCGCCGCCTTGCTTCTGATAGGCATAGCCCGCTGCCAGCAGGGACTGATAACTTGCGCCATTCCCGATTTCGATGCTGCCAAAGGAGCCGCCGGACAGGGTCACTTGAATATTGTCAAGAAGTCCCAATTTCAGCTGATCCGCGTTGCCGCCGGACATGCTCAGCGTTCCCTCCGTGTAGATGCCGCCGGTGAACGTGCCGCTCGTTACCACGGCTTCGTTCCCGGTAAGGAAGAAAAGCCCAAATCCACGGACGCCAGTTCCGCCGCCTACGCTTCCCTCCAGGGTGACATTGTCCAGCGTCAGCTTTGCGCCTGTGTGGTCAAATTTTCCAACTTCCACCGCATTAGCGGACTTGGAGACACAGGTGCTTTGCACCTTGCCGTTTGTTATGGCTACATCGGAGCCGAGGATACAAAGAAGCGCCTCCTCACGGGATTTGCTCAGGGTGTGTCCATTCAAGTTCAGTATAATATTTTTGCTGATTTCGATAGGCTCTGCGTTCTCGATGTCCAAAGGCCCCCGCAGCGTGATCGTGTCACCGTCCTGCGCGGCAGCCAGCGCTGTTTCCAGACTGGTGTATCGCTTGCCGCCGGTTTCAAATGCCTCCACCAGCGCATGGCAGAATTTGCAGTAACCGGCGCTGTCCACCTTGCCCGCATGGTCGCAGATTCTGCCGCAGGCGCATTTGCCGTTCTGATATTGGTCGGTATGCGCGACCACCTTGACCGCTCTATTCGCAATATCTACATTGGAAACGTTCAAAATTTCGTTGCTATTAGCGTCTGCAAAGGCATATCCGTCTGCCAGCAGAGCCAGGGCCTCCTCACCAAGTGCTGCATTGATTCCACCTTGGAACGTGCCGCCCTGGAGCTGGGTTTTCCCGAGGAAATTCACCTGATGCTGAAACACGCAGTTGCCCTTTACCGTCAGGGTAAACAGTTTATCAAGGGTGCCCGCGCTTGTTGTAACGCTGTCTAATATCAACACCGCGGGGGCGCTGGTGGCAATGTCATTTATCGTGCCGTTTTTGATGGTAACGCTCTTGTACGGGAAATTTTGCAGATCCAGCGTCTTGACCTTGTGGCCCTGCAGATCCAGCGTAATGTCCATTTTGTTCGCCGGCTCGCCGTTCCCCGCTTTCAAGGTTGCGTTAGTATCCCGCACAAAATAAGCGGTTCCGCCGGAGAACAGAATGAACCCAACATCAGGGTTATCGCCTTCAAACGTATAGGGGATACCGTTGCGAATAAAGAGCACATCCTTGCTGCACGGTTCGCCGCACTGTTGGCATTTGCCATCGTGGGTGTATTTTGCATGGGGGCAGGTGTTAACGGTAACGGCGACCGTGTCTGTATTTACGGTATAGTTATTATAGGACAGCTTGCAGTAGACCTGGCCGCTGTACTCCCAGTTCCTGCCCTCCACTTGGGTCAGGTCGGATTGGGTCAGGATGATTTTATAACTGCCGCTGCCTGTGCCCTGAAATTCTTTTCCGTTCACATACCACTGATAGGTGATTTTACCGGACTGACCGCTTTCCAGAGAGGCGCTGACATCGACAACCGCTACACTTTCCCCATCTAATTTCTCATATACGACCTCCGCCTGCTTTTTTATGGTAATGGGGTTTCTGGGCGCGGCGGCGACGGTGACCGTTGCGGTGGCGGTCGCCTTAGCGGGAGAGAAACCATTTTCGCTGTCTGCGGTCAGCTTCAGCTTATAGCGGCCCTCCTTGACGGTGCTGTCGGCGGTAACGGTGATGGTCTGGTTGTCAGCGGATTTTTCCACCGTCAGACCGGTGGGTTTGCCCTCCAATTCCACGTTCAGGGTATCCATCTTGACCTTGCTGCCGGTCACGGAGAAGGTCGCCGTCTGACGGCCTAAGCTTTCCTGTAGGGTTCCCTGCTGCGCGCCGACGGTCAGGCTTGCGCGGGGCGCCATCTGGGCGATATAGATGGTCTTGACGTCCCCTTCTTTTGTCGTATCGTCCGCTGTGCCGACCGACATATCGTCTGTGTTTGCATTCTGATTTTCCGAATACAGAACGGTCAGGTTGCTGTTGATGTTTCGGGCCTTTCCATAACTATTCGAAATCGCACCATATTTTCCGGTGGCGTAAAGGGTTCCTCCGTTCATGGTCAGGGATGCAGTGTCAATACCCCAACCGGAATTTAGATTCAGCGTTCCACTCTCAATCACGATGGTTTTAGCGCTCAAGCCGTACTGACCGCCGTTGGTGGTTATCTTTGCCCCGTCTTTTATGGTAAGCTTCCCGCCGGCGGTGTCACTGTAGGCGGAATCCGCAATACCATATTTCCTGTCAGGAACAGTGACCGTCAGACTGCCGCTTCCCTGAATGGTCAGACTACGATAATCCATTTCCAGAGCGGAGAGCTCAGCAGTATCGGAAATCGTAATGGTATTCTCGCCTTTCAGCGTGATTGTTGTGTCGCCGGTCAGTCTCACCGGGGTAGTTATGGTCTGGTTCTCCCAGGTAACATCGCCGGAGATGGTTCCTTCAGTGCTTGCCGCAGCTGCCATCAGGGGCGTTGCCTGCTCTGTTCCCTTGCAGGCAGAGAGGTCTGCATCTTCCGCAGAGCAGATGGGACAGTCGGGATTGAGCGCCCCCTGCTCACAGTGGGTCTCGCAGCTGCACTCCGCCGGAGCATTCCCGGACACACCGGACACATCAGTTTCCACCGCAGATGCCGGAACTCCCGGCATCGTAAAAATCATTGCCGCCGCCAGTAAACATGCGGCCGGCCGTTTCCATTTCCATTTCCATTTCATTTTATTCATCCTCCTCACGTTGTTCGTTCCTTCTCGTTGCTTTCTGAAGCAGCTGGGATACTGCCTCCCGCAGCTGATATTCCGTCACAGGCTTCACCCAAAAGTCATCCACCTGCAGCCTGTGGCTTTGGGGTTCAAATTCTGCCTGGTCGCTGATCCAAAGGAGCGGGACATCCTTGCTGTACCCTCGTATGCTCATGCAGAAATTCATCCCCCTGGCTCCGTCCTCCATGACTACCACAGCGTCATAAGGCCCATCCCGCTGCATGGCATAGACGCAGAATACGCCATTGTCAAAGCGGTCTACTTTGCCAAGCTTCATCAGCAAAGCGGTTTCTTTTTCTTTCTGGCTATAACTGCATAGCGCAATTCGCATTTCCATACCTCCGTTTCCTGATGGGCGCCATCGCCTCATATAGCTCCTGATCACTACAATCTATGGAGAGGAATGCCGGGATATGAAGCTGATACGCGATCAGGGCGAAGTTTTCATCATCACTCCACCAGACAAGCGGTACTTCCGGTGCCAGCTGCTTTGCCTGAATGGCAGCCTCCAATCCCCTTGCCCCGGTCATTGCGATGACAACCGCATGATATCGGCTCCGCCGCAGTGCCTGAGATAGCTGCTTCTCATTCCATAGCTCGTCGATGACAAGCTGCCCATCCCCATCAAAAAGGGAGCGCAGCCTGCTTTCAAACCATTCCACATTTCTCAGCTCCGTACAAAGTGCGATTTTCATACCGGGCCTCCTTTCCTGAAAAGAAAAATTAAAAAACCAGACCTTCTCATCGGAAAGTCTGGTAGTATAATTAGAGTAGCATCTTGTCAAGAGAAATACAACCGACTTTGTTTAAGACGCAGGTTTCCTGTTTAAGACGCAAGTTTTTTCCTGCGGTTTTATGTTATACTAATATTGGATTATTGTGCAAAGGAGATGGCACGATGCAGATTGCGATTGTGGATGACAGAGCAGAGGACAGAGAAGAACTGTCTGCCTGCTTGGAAAATTATATGAAAAAGCATCAGCTGGACTATACGCTGACAGAATTTGAGGACGGAGAGAATTTTCTGAAAGCTGCCGCCCAGGTCAATTTTCAGCTTGTCTTTATGGACATCTATATGGAGAACATGGATGGAATAGAGGCCGCCAGAAGACTGCGCCAGAAAAACAGGCTCTGTAAGATCGTTTTTCTGACCATTACAGAAGATTATGCCCGGATGGGGTACAGCCTGTCCGCCAGCTATTATCTGCTGAAGCCGCTTTCGCTCCATCAGGCAGAATTTGAAGAAGCGATGGAGCTGTGCCAGCTAAAACCGCCCTATGAAGTGATGACACTTTCGGTTATGGCTGACCGTCAAAAGCTGGAACTTCCCACAGAGAAGATTCTATACATAGATTATCAAAACCGTATGACACGGATTCATATGGCGGAACGCGTGATACCGGTAAGCGGAGGCTTTCAGGAGGTCACTGCCGCATTGCAGAAGGACAAGCGTTTTTTGCCCTGCTACCGGGGCGTTTTAATCAACATGGATTATATCAGCCAGGTTGACAGTCAGACCTTCCATTTGATAAACGGCGAGGAACTTCCGATTGCTCTCCGCAATGGAAAACAGCTGCGGGAAGCCTACCGCCAATATGTTTTCTCTGGAATGGGGGGTATCGTATGAGAATGAAGCAAATACACAGGCGTATTCTGGGTGGCTGTCTGGCCTGCCTCCTCTGCTTCACCGGCAGTATCCCCGCATTTGCCGCTGAAACTGCAACCCCAGCCAATGCCGATGAAATAACGGAGATTCTGCCGGATTTAGAAAGCGAGGCTTCGGAGACACTGGATGGCGGAACCCCGGAAACACCGGAAGCACCGGAAGAAGTATCCCTCGTCTTTGTCACAGAAATACAAAATGAAAGTGAACTGCTCTCCCTGCCGGCTTTTACCCTGCCCCTTAGAACCACACCGTCTGATGATGACCTGGAGGAAATTTATCAACTGGCCCTTCAGTATCAAACCGTCTGCGCCACTGTAACAGCAGGTGAAGAAATCCGGCAGGAAACATTTTCTGTCGCATGGGATTTTTCGGCCATTGACCAGACCACTCCGGGCGAATATACCGCAGCAGGCCGGATTGAACTGCCGGAGGGGTATGCCTTTGGTGAAACTGTCTTGCAGGAGCTTCAGATTTCCGTCCGGGTGGAAGAAATGCCGCCTGCTGTCATTACCTCCATAGAGCAATGGTATCCTTATACGGATGCGTTTGCGGTTCAACAGGGCAGCGAAACCGAAGCACTGGAAGCATTGTTCGCTGCTTCCCCGTATTATCTGGAATGCTATGCGGAAAATGGAACCAGCTACACAGCTGTGGTGGAATGGGATTTTTCCGGTATTGATCTGAATACTGTGGGACTGTACCATGCCATTGGAAAGCTGACCGCACCGGAAAACACTGCGTTTGCAGAGGGAATTGCTTTCCCTGAAATCTCAATTCCTGTTTCTGTACAGGCTTCAGGCAGACCGGACATTAACTGCTTTCTGGCTTCCAGAGGAAACCTTCATTTTCCCTGGGTCACACCGCCGGGGAAACTGGATGAGATCAGCGTATGGCTGTCCGAAAACAACGGTTCATGGAACCGTCTGGAAAGTGGCGTTTATGTGGGTCAGGAAATGCTCTCGATTGCCACCCGTCTGCTGACGCCGGGCAGCAGTTACCGCCTTCAGGTCGATTATGACGGCGGACAGACCGGCATCCTGTCCTTTACCTACGCAGATGAAATTGTCCTTGAAGGGTATCACGATGGCGACCGGGATGGAGGGGATGCAGGTGGAAATCCACCCGATACCATCATTCAGCCGCCTCCCGAAGATACCGGCGATCAGGATGACGGTTTCGCAGACAGTCCCTCCACAAAGCCTCCAAAACCGCCTATAACAAATGGCGGGGGAATGGATTCCAACGATTCTGAAAAAACACCACCTGTCAGCGAAGAAAATGATCCTGCGGATCATGAACCATCCCACAAGCCTTCCGAGCCATCCTTGGATGGAAAAGACGATTCCATAAATAAAGATGAATTCCCATCGCAACAGACAAACGGTGATGCAGAGGAAGCATTAGAACCAGACGCTGGTTCCGATGAACCGACTATACCGGAAATCGAAGCGCCAGTTGTATCAGGTCAGCCAGAGGAAGATACCACTTTAACGCAGCCCCCTGAAGTGCAGACGATTGTCGGCGCTTCAGAGCTTACCAATCCTGCCTTGAAGCTTTCGGAAAACAGGAAAGAGCCGGTGCAAAGCATTATGAGCGTTCCCCCGGAAAGTGCGGATTCCAAAAAACCTGTTTTTTCAGAGTTCTTCGATGAAACCACTGACCGGATTTCCGGCACACGCTTTTTGATGATGCTGCAAACAGGGGAGCAAAGAGCCGTCTTTTCCAAACAGGGAATCACCATCAGCATACCCAAAGACGCCTTGCCGGAGGGTATCCAAAACGAAGATCAGATTGAAGTCATCATCCAAAAGGATACGGATGGCGGTTTTTCTTTTTCGTTTTCCATCAATGGAACTGCACTCAACTCCCTGCCGGATGTTTCTGTCATGCTGCCCTATCCAAATGACCCGGCAGCCGGCACATTGTTCCTCTGTGATGAAAGCGGCGTGGAAATTCCCATGACCGGTTATGACGATACGGCGAGAGTTGCTTCCTTTCAGATCACCCATACAGGGGCGTACACCATTGCGATAACGGAGGATGCCGCTTCCCTGACACAGGCCGCCGACACAGAGCACAGCTGGTCGCCCATATTCTTTTTGATTCCGGCCTGTCTGCTTCTTCTGTCTGCCGGTGTGTTTTTCCTAAGGAGGAGGCGAAAATAAGATGGTATCTTCTGCGGTAAGAAAATATGCTGCTTTATGTATGGTCTTTCTGTGTTCATCCCTGTTTTTTCTTGGCCTGTATCAGTTCAATAATAAATATAGCCAGAACACAATCCAAACGGCAAATGGGATTTTGGCGCTTTCTGAGGAAGAACTTCAAAAGTCACCGGTGCGCTTTCTGGTATCCGGCTGGGCATTTTATCCTGACGCGCTTTTGACCCCGGAAGAAATACGGGATGAAAGCCATTATATGCGCTACCTTTCCATTGGAGAGCAGACCAATTTCTCCAGCCCTGCAAACCCTTCTCCCTATGGCTGTGGGACTTACCAGATGACATTCTTCCTGCCGGAACGGAAGGAAGCGTATGCACTGGAAATCCCGGAAGTGTTTTCTGCTTACAACCTTTATCTGGATCATGACCTGATCCTGCAAATGGGGGAACCGGCACAGGGGACACCATTGGTTCAAAACCGCATGGTCACTTTTCATGGCGGAAAACCGGTCACACTCACCATAGCGGTCAGCAACTATGACCACTTTTACGGAGGGATTGTTTATCCGCCTGCTTTCGGAACGATGCTGGCGGTAAATACAACCAGAGGAATCCGGTTTGCATTCTGCCTTTTTGGCTGTACGGTTACCTTTGTCTGTGCGCTGCTGTCCTTTTATTTCAGCCGCCGGATGAAACAGAAAAATACATTCCTGTTCGGACTGATCTGCCTTGCCATGTGCGGACTGTCATCCTATCCTGTGCTTCATATGCTGGCTGCGGTTCCCATATTCCCCTGGTATACGATGGAACTGTTCTGTATCTATCTGGTTACCTGGCTGATCGTAGTTCTGCAAAACCGGATATGCAGGCCGGGCTTCCTGCCTGCGGCCATCAGCAATGGGGTGGGCGCTGCCTTCCTGGTATATGCGTTTTTGTATGGCATGATGGCTTCCCATCTCTCCCTTGGAGCGATTCGTTTCTTCTCTGCATCGGTCTTTTGTTATAAGGTGGCATCTGCACTCTATCTGCTTATCATCGCTGTGCTTGCCATTCACAGAGGAGAAAAACGGAGCAGGCCGATCTTCTATGCTGCGGCAGCGGCAACCTGCGCCTTTATATGGGATCGCCTTCTGCCGGTTTATGAGCCGGTTATCGGCGGTTGGTTTGTGGAATGGGGCAGCTTTTTCATAGCAGCCGCCATCGGTTATTCCCTCTGGCGCGATGTGGTAGAGGGGTATGGAAACAGCCTGATTTTTCAGGAAGAACGCAAGCAGGTCGTCCGGCAGCTTTCTATGCAGACCGAATACAGCCGTCAGGTTTCTGAAGCAGCGGCAGAAAACAGAAGGCTGATTCACGACATCAAACACCATCTGCGCACCATAGACCGCATGGCCTCTGAACGTGGGCAGACGGAGATCTGCTCCTTCCTGTTACAGGTAGAGGAACAGGTTGCGGCAACATCGGGTCACTCCCCTGCCCAGTTCTGCAAAAATCCCGTTGTAAATGCGCTGATTGAATACTACTACGGCATGGCGCAGACACAAGGAACAGAATTTCAGGTGCGGCTCGATCTTCCCGATCAGATGCCGCTTACCGATGTGGAACTGTGTACGGTGCTGGGCAATCTTTTGGACAATGCCGTTGAGGCGTGCAGCCGCCAAAAGCAGGGGGTGCGCCGCATTTTCATTGCAGGCGAAACCAGAGGCAATATGTACTTTTTGAAGATTGAAAACACTTATGACGGTCTGGCCTTGCAGGAGGGAAAAACATTCCTCTCCCGAAAGGGCACATCCTCCGATCATGGAATCGGGCTTTCCTCTGTCCGAAAAATCATTGAAAGCCATGGCGGTGATCTCGATCTTGTTCCCGGTGAGGAATCCTTTCTTGTTGGAATTACAATACAGATGTAAAAACTGTTTTTTGAGGCGCATTCAGATACGCTCGTTGGGGCCACCCCAAACCCCGGCCAGCCCGCTTTTGCTGGTCTGGCGAACACGCCTTACGGCGTGGCTTTTCGCTCCCTTACGGTCGCTGTTCCTGCCACGAAAATATTGTTTTATACCTATAAATCGTCCTCTCACTGACATTGTTCCGCTTTGCAATTTCTACCATTGTCATGTTGCGTCATTTTTTACAATAGCTTTCATACAATCGAAATACCGCTGTCAACGATGTCACAACATCCACACATCTCTCAAATGCTACATTCTCTTTTGCATCATCATAATATTTCTTTCTTAATTTGTCCGCCCTTTCTGTGCTTAAATTGCTTTGGCAGCCAATTATCGTTATCGGCTTTCAACAAATCATACACATATATTTTATTCGGCTTTCCTAATCCCTGATCGCCTTTGGTGTACTGATACTTGTATCCGTACACACCTGCGGTGTGGGATATATAACTGTATGAAACAAGCTTCTCTGATACTTGTTGTTATCTTTAGGGCATGAAAAAAGCAGACACATGGAATATTTCCACATATCTGCTTCTTTCATTGCGTGTATTCAGTTTTATATATTTGCAACTATATACTTTTATAGTAATCCTTATGGATTAAGCCACTACTCCATATCCATATTGCTTAGCTGCCTGATCTGGTCTCTCCTGCTATAAATAACTGCTGTTACCTGAACTCTGTTATTTTCATCATCAACCCAATAATAAATCAGGAAGTTTTTAACAACAATCTTGCGTACTCCCTCAGTCCTCCATGGCTCTTCATCAATCAAGGCATGTTTTTTCGGAAAACTCGACAACTTAGTAATCTCTGCTTTCATCTTGTCAAGCAGATTATCTGCTGCATCCGGTGCCATTAGATCATTTGAAATATAATGCACTATCTCTTTCATCTGCTCTAATGCCAGCCTTGTTACCCTTACCTCATATTCATTCATGCACTATATCTCCGACTTTAATTGATTAAAAGCCTCATCAACAGATACAGAATCGTTCTTTTTTGCCTGTGCAAGCCCGGTCTGCATCATCGTATCAAATTCAGCTTGTGTTATAGAATCTCTTGTAACAAGTTTATCCGGAATATCAAGTGAAAATGGTACTCCATCACGCATAATAACCTGTCTGTAAGTCATATCTATGAATACAGATACAGGAATTCCAAGTCTGTCAAGAATTGCCTCTGCCTGCTCTTTTATATTCGGTTGAATTCGCGCTGTTACATTTGCAGTTTTTGTTGCCATAGTATGCACCTCCTGTTTCTTATAGTGTACCACCATGTATTGCTTTTTACAACACAAATATTTTAACTGCTGCAGTCAATCTTTTTCCATCCAATTCAATGCGCTCTGTGCAATAACGTCATCATAAAAATCATCTTCCGAATCAGCATTATCATCTGTATCTGCCTGCTGTTGTATGATAGATATTTCACCTTTGTTAGCCTGCATAGTTTCCAGCATGCTGCCAACCATGCTCATAACCTCTTTGTTTGCTTCCTGCCTTGCTTCTTCTCTTGCCTCCTGTCTGATCCGCTCCTCTATGACAGCCATTTCCTCAGTTGATATAAATTGAGGCTCTTTCTTTTCCTTCGGTTCTGTCAGTACTTCCCGTCCAAAATGTTCTATATAATAAGTTGCCGCATCTATAAAGAACTGATTCTTTGACTTGAATATATCCATATCCAGTTCACTTAGAACCTTACAGCCAGTTGTTTCTTCGGAACTCTCCTCGTTGCCTTCGCACAAATCAAGGATTTTTACATATCGATCCGATGTAGTGCAACTACCGTCTCCACATGCACCGTATGAGCGAATTGGTCTACAGGCTGAACACGATCTATCTCGTAACCATTAGCAACAAGATATTTCAGGTCGCGTGCAAGTGTTGCCGAGTCACAGCTCACGTACACAATCCGCTTAGGATTCATTTTGACAATCGTATCAAGAAGTGTCTCATCGCAGCCCTTTCTAGGCGGGTCAACAACCACAACATCAGGATTTATCCTCATTGCAGACTCAAAGGAGGCTGAATCGGACAATCCAGAACTTTCTTTTGAATCAACCGGCTCATTTTCCGCTTTCTTCATATCTTCATCATAAATACGCGGCACAACCTCTTCTGCCTTGCCGACAAAAAATTCAGCATTATTAAGAGAATTGCGGAGTGCGTTATTTTTTGCATCCTCTATCGCCTGTGGAACAATCTCGACACCGTATACCTTTCGTGCCTTTGTTGCCATAAGAAGCGATATTGTTCCTATTCCGCAATACAAATCCCAGACCGTCTCATTTCCCGTAAGTTCCGCATATTCAAGAGCTTTACGATAAAGCTTTTCCGTCTGCACAGGATTGACCTGAAAAAATGAGAGTGGTGAAATTCTGAACATAATCCCGCAGATACTGTCCTCGATATAGGAATTTCCCCATATTACTGAACATTCACTGCCAAGAATAACATTAGTTCTTTCCTTATTAA
>ERZ812616.2079-NODE-2079-length-18547-cov-3.124973_pt1 | contig 18547 bp, 11 predicted proteins | sample MGYA00376249_ERZ812616 | MGnify/ENA primary metagenome ERZ812616 (study PRJEB26924, sample SAMEA4378265) | human gut metagenome | biome: human gut; feature: human-associated habitat; material: faeces | place: China | collected 2013 ... | reverse complement strand
GTATTAGAATGAATACCAGACAGAAAGACCGGACACCACTCCTTTTCTGTCGAATTTAAAATCTCTGATACTGAAGTTGGGGAGTAATTGATACTTCCCAACTTTTTACGGTGATTTTTCTGCTTGCATATTTCAATAGATTTAAAAGGTTAATAACTAATAGAACTTATATATACCATCCGTATATACATATTTATATTTTGTAGTTAAACTAATAATATTCAAAGTTTCTTCCAATGTTTCCGTTTTAATTTTAACAGTAACTCTTAAGTTATCCGAACCTGTTTCAGGATAAACAATCTTACAACCGAACCATTGTTCAAGACGAGGAATAATCACAGCTAAAGATTCATTCTCAAAGCTTAATATACCTGATTTCTGCCATGATAAATATTTACCGGCATCTATTTCTTCAACATCGATACTACCGTCTTTTTTATTAAAGACCATTTTCTGATCAGGATGTAAAACAACGGTTTGCTTTTCTGCCAGCCAATCAGAAAAAGCGTTTATTTGGACTTTCCCACTCAAAAGAGTCACTTCTGTCTTCTCTTCCGGACCATAACTAAAAACTTCAAATTGAGTACCGAGAACGGTAACATCTATATTCTCCATACTTACGACAAAAGGTCTTTCGGTATCTTTTTTCACCTGGAAGAAACATTGTCCGTCCACTTCTACTCTACGTACATTCTTCTTAAATTCTTTCGGATAACTAAATTTACTGTTGGCACCCATCTTTACAATAGTCCCATCTGAAAGCTCTATTGTTCGGATACTCATAGAACCAGATTCGAGAACGATCAATTCTTCATGTGGAAAATCCTGTGAAAGAAAATAAAGTCCACTTATACCCAAAAGCAATAGCATAACAGCCGCTATTCTGTATATTAGAAAAACCTTCCTGCTTTTTGCCCGGGGAAGATCCGAAGATGTATTTTCTTGTATACGTGTCCACAATCTCCTGTAAACAGCTTCCGAATCTGTCTCCTCAGATTTGAACCGCATATACTTCAACCAAGCCATTTTATCTAGTTCGTTCTCCATATTATTTCAGAGTTTCTTTCTAATAGGATGATATTCGATTGCAAAATCCTTAAATGAATGATGCATTTTTTTTTATTTTTCTACGATAATAAATATTTCATACCTTTACTCCCCACATTTGATACCAAGCGGGATGCTTCATACAGAGGTCAAACAAACTGGATAGATTGAATAAATAATATTATAAGCTATGGAACGAAGCTATGAGATATTATTGGCGAAAATTGCAGAAGGGGATGAAAAAGCCTTCCATCGAATTTGGGATATTTATTATCTCAAACTATTTAGAGTCGCCTTATATTTCATCAGATCAAAAGAATTATCCGAAGAAGTGGTATCAGATATATTCTTTATCCTTTGGCAAAAACGAAATATGTTACCAAAGATTGATGACCTGGACAAATATCTCTATGTTGCTGTTAAAAACCAAGCTTTACAATATTTGAAAAAACAAGGATTACAAAACAAGGAACCGATCGATTTGTACACAGTCGAATTTTTCCATGACAACGATAATCCGGAACTCCAGTTTCTAAACAATGAGTTCCAAACCCTTGTGCAAAAAGCCATCGATTCACTCCCGAATAAATGTAAAGAGGTATTTCGTCTTCATTTTTCTGAAAAACTAAAACAAAGGGAGATTGCAGTCCTCCTCGACATATCAGAAAAAACAGTAGGCATCCACATAATGAATGCCTACAAGCGTATCTCACAATACGTTAATCATGAATACAGCAAAGATGAAAACATAAAACGAATACTCTGTATTTTCTTCTAATACCTCATTCTACATCCTACTATTTTGCAATAATCAGCAAGCCTTTTCCTTTCGGAACAACGATCTCATCGCCGGGTTTCCAGTTGCCCTCCTGTTGGAAATTCTCGATAGCCGGGGCATGCAATGTCACTTTCGAAGTATCGAGACCCAGTTTAGCCCAGTCTACAGAAAGTTTCACTTTGGCATCCGCATCTTCCCAGGTAGCCAACGAGATCAGTGCTTTATCACCCATGTGACTGTAAACGGTCGCCAACGTCTTTTCGCTGCCCGTCTTCACCGGATTGTCTTTCACCCAGTAACCGATCATTTCACTGTTCTGCATACCGAAAGAATCCCACAGTTTCCATAGCGGTCCGTTATCCACACGGGGACTGCGCCCTGTCATACCGAACAGCATGCCACGCCACGGATTACCGCCTCCTTCCAGCATCTCGCCCATCAGGCCATACGGAATACCGGAAACTTCAACCAGCCAGAACTCCGGCGGAAAATCATAATTGAAATATTCACCGAACCACAGACGGTCGAGGTAGGGAAAATGTTCCAGATACAAATTGGCACTATTGGCAAAACCGTCTTTCGGGTTATACTGATTGGCAGAATGCAGGTCGATCATAGCACCCGGATTCGTACGGTTCATCACTTTGCGGATACGCTTCATCGTCATCCGGTCGAAAGCCAGGTCATCGATATACAGCCCGTCGATACCGACGTTCTTCATCAGCCAGTCGAGACCTTCCAGATAATAATTATGCCAGCGGGAAACACCACTGTTCACAATCGCCGCATCTTTCAAATGAGGTACAAACCAGGCACCGATATAATTCGGATCCAAATGTTCCTGTAACCAGGAGAAACCGCCGCCGGGACCTTCCGAGAATATCTCATTCCCCAGACTACGCAAAGCAAACATTTCCACACAGCTGTTGGACAACTCACGAACGGTATTGTAAATTTTCACCTTCATATCACGGGCGTGAGCACCGTCGATGTACGCTTTCATCTCTTTGGTACGCAGGAACGGATAGTTGATGAATGGATTGATAGCATTCGCATGATGGATATTGATGACATTGGCACCTCGCTTTTGTATGCCATCCAGGAACTCATAGTTATGATGATAGCGTTCGCGCCATTGTTTATCCGTATCGATCGGACGGAACGGAGTCAACGCCAGGTTGAAATAATAATACAACCGATCTCCTTTTTTCACGCTGCGCTTACCGGAATAAGCATTAATACGTGTTCCATCGGCAGCATTATGAATATCGATACCTCCATTTCCGGCATTACACCAGGATACCGGCATGTGCAACGGTTTTTGATGATAGAAATTAGTATTCAGCGGACGTTCATATTTATTATCATACAGGCGGATCTGGATACCGGCATTGACATCACCTACCCAAACAGCATCCTGGTTTTTCTCTACCTCCCATTTCCAGCGAAGATCATTCGGACAATAACCGCCTTTCTCTCCCAGACCCATCATATAACGTCCGACACCGGATGCTAAATGTGTCCGCAACACAACATCCTCCACAGAAGCATCTTCACGGGCGACCAACGTCACTTTATATGCTATGTTTCCATCCGATTCCATCTCTCCTTCCAGGTCCATCAGGAAACGGCTGTTCTGATTAAGGGCTTTCCAGGCGATTGCACCTTGTTTATGTTTGGTGATTTCGAAGTTCAGGTTTTCCCATGCACCGCCATCGGCAGCCAGTTCCATAGGAGCAGCCAATACACTACGGCCATTCGTACCGATGCCCGTCATAGTCTCTTTGAAATAACTGGTAATATGTTCCGGCAAACCTAAGTCAGAGAGTTTAACCTCGCGTCCCAGGCAGCTGATCGTTTTATCCTTCATCACCAACGCCGTATAAGGGGCAATCACCTCATCATCAAAACCGATCTGCGAGTTCAGCCAACGCAGACGGGAATGACGCCAAGGTTCATTATCTCCATGATTGGCAATTACATTTTCCGAAACATTCAGAGAGACTTGTACGGCTTTGCTTTCGGCATTGGCGGCAGAGACAGTCACTGTTCCCTGATAAGTGCCTGCAGAAAGATGCTCCGGCAACTGGGTTCCAACCCATAATGCCTGTACTTTACCCTTATCCACAGAGCAATTCTTTTCAAAGACGGTACCGGTCACATCCGTCCCTTCCGTATTGAAACAGGTAAATGAGGAAGCCGGTATTTGCTCGCCGGTCGCTTTATTCGTAAGGGCAGAGAAATCGACATGCAGATTCTCTACATTCGAACGTGCCGCCCAGACACCTAACTGAAAGACATAATACTCTCCCTTATCCGCCTGCCCGTTAAAGAAATCATGACGGTTGTCGGCAATCCATTTATAAGGAATATCCGTTGTCATACGGATGGGGAATTTGCGGTCTTCCGTAAAGAGAATATATTTCTCCCCGGGACGTTCTTTTAATAATCGGGCAGTCTCGTTCGATGTAGCGATCACTTCCATCGGATAGAAGCTGTTCAGCTCATTGATTGCCTGGAACTGTACGACTTTAGCAGCCGGAAGGGCAGGTGCTTTCTTCCCGGACAGTTTATTTTTCTTTACCCAGTCAGCCGAAGCCGTATTTTCAAAAGCCGGGTAATTGACGGTAGGATAATAAGGACTGCCGCTCATTACATTCTTCAGATAATAGATATAATATTCTCCCGGAACAGTCTGCGGCTGGAAAGCCACCTCTCCCCGCTCCCGGTCGATAGTAAAGCGGCATACATTCGTAATACGTTCACCGGTTGCAGCATCCACAACGATCAGATTCTTTGCTTCCGGGTTCAGATCGCGACGACGCCAGTCGATCGTTGCCAATACAGCATCGGCCGGTTTATCTACAGCGACAACTACCCGATGGTTTCCCAATGAATCGGCATTCCATGTACCCACCCCATAAAGTTCGTCTGTGGGTACAACCTGTGCCTGCAAACTACTATAGGTAAACAGGCAAAAAAGTGTAAATAGCAATTGTTTCATGTGTACTAGTATTTATCTTTAATATTGCTTTATACGATTGATCAATTCATCCTGCGGACGTCTTTTCGCCAGATCGGCCGGATCAGCCTGCTGGATAAAGACATTCTTCAAACGTATGTTTTCCTCATTAAAAAACACTATTTCCTCGTCAGAGAAACTGCCTTTTAACAGATCAAGGGGAGTACATAAGGAATACCCCAGTTGCTGCAATAGATCTCCGGCTATGGATTCAAAGATAGCAATATCTTCGGGAGATAATTCACGCAGAAACTTTTTTGTATTGTCTTTCAGGATCGGTTTGGTTACATTTGCCCACATTTTGCCTGCAACCGCTGTATTTTCAGACTCGCGGCTCTTATAATAATCCATCACCCTATCAGAATAAGGAAGATGCAGGAAATCGCAAAGCTGCCGCATCACTTTTTCCGGACTGGCAATAAGTGTTTCGTAATTCAGCATAAAGAAATGATCGGCCGCCGTCCTGTCTTTCAAACGGAGAGCTGCTTCCTGATCCTTTTTCCAATTTTCAGCCAGTGCATAAATATGTTTCTCTCCGACAATAGCCTTTTTAAACGAAAGGGCGACATCACGACCGTCCCGGTATAGATAGATATAATAAGGAGAAATCCCTGTAGATTCAATGCCTTCTGCATACAGCATATTTTTCATGCTTTTACATAGCCAGAAAGAAGCTCCGGTCTGACGGGCCGCCGATTCATAAATCACCCGGAACAACTCATACAACGTTTGTTGCCTGCAGGCTGCTACCATTTCATCTGCACAAATCGTAATACCTTCCCAGGGAACCGGATTCACTGTGACTAACTCGCACACATCCTGTGCCAACCGATAAAAATTAGACTGATCCGTCAAATCGCCATATTTGGAAAGCAACGGTAAGAAACGCTGAAGAATATGCGGAGGATGGGGAGCAGCAATCTCTCGGATTCCGTCCAGCATGACACGCAACAGATTGGATCCGGATCGCTGGGTTCCAATCATTTGTATACCTTGTATTGTTTTCATAGAATTAGAATAAGATAAAGCCCGCCACGCCTGCTCCGATGATCAGGTAAACCGGACTGATTGTGTATTTTAGTGAAATAAAAAATGTAACCAGGAAGATAATAACCGAAACAACCGACAGCGTAATCGTCTGTCCGATCGTAACGGCTGAAGCAAAGATCATTCCGATAACAGCCGCCCGTATCCCTTTCATGGCTGCTTTTACAACGGATGACTGATTCAGAATCTTTACAAAACGGGATAATAAGACGGTTAATACAGCCGGCGGAGTAAACATCGCCAACGTTGCCAGCAACGCCCCCGTGACACCTGCCACTTTATACCCGATGAAGGTCGCTGTAATAAATATCGGTCCGGGAGTGATCTGTCCGATCGCTATTCCGTCGGCAAACTCTGCCGAGGTCAGCCAGTTCAAATTTTCCACGAACAACTCATGCAAAGCCGGAATAACAACATATCCCCCTCCGAACAAAGTCAGGCTGATACCGGAGAAGATCGATACGATCTGAATACTTTCCGGAGCACCCGGATATTGTCCTCCCCAAAGTAAGATACAGAGTAATAGCAAAAGAACAATCCCGGAAGTCATCAGCTGCCTGCTACCCGTCCGCTTCTCCCCATCTGATATCAACCCTTGTCCCACTGGCTGGCGAAACAGGAAACCGCCGGCTATCCCGCTACCGATAATCAACAGAAAAGTAACCGTAAAACCACCGATAAAAATCAGCAACAAAGCCGCCAGCAGGCAAAGAACCCATTGGGCTGGCAATTTGATCGTCTTACGTGCCATCCCGATAGCCACCGTAACGATCAAAGCGGTAATAGCCGGAGTGATTCCGCTGAACACATTCTTTACCGCAGGTATATTTCCATAGGAGAAATACAACCACGAAAGAAATATAACCAGTAAAAACGAGGGAATAATGATCCCGGCAAAAGCTACAACCGCCCCCGGTATCCCCCTTAAATGGTACCCGACATAGGCAATCGTATTTACGGCTACGGGTCCCGGCAGTACGGAGGTCAGGGAAATCCCATCCAGCAGATCTTCTTCTTTCAGTTTCTTGTCTACTTCTACTAACTGCTTCTGTACGATAGCCACTAGCGACATATAACCGCCAAATGCCGTAGCGCCCAATTTCAGGAATGTAAAGAAGATATAGGATAGCGATGCACGTTCCATATTACTTGATTTCTTTAAAATATTTATCCCAGGTTTCTACCGGTACGTACACCGCCCGATAAGGAGCATAATACATGATACTTTCCCAAAGAACCTTGCCGGATTGGTCGGTAACCATTATAGAACCGGTCTTCGAACTGGTCTGCAACAGATTTCCGTTAGGAAGGAGATAAGCATTCCCCATGCGGGAAGTATACTTTTCAGGAGGCAACATGGCATTAATAACTGTTTCTGCCGTAAAGTTCTTTTCATCCAGTTTAAAAGCTTTCGCTCCCGAACGTTTGTCATACAAGCCGTTATCAAACAGCATCAAATCACCCTGTTCCGTAATATAGGGAGCATGCTGAAAAGAGAAATAGGCAGTTGTATCCATTTTGAAGTCCCCATTTCTACCGAACTTCCAAAGTAATTTACCACTCTGACGATCAATCTTCCATATCTGGTCTTCAATCGGATTAGACACCAGGTAATTTCCATCCTTATCAAAACAAAGGCCGTTCATATGAAAACGGTCGTAACGGTATTCATCGATATAAGGATCGTTAGCGACATCCCATACATCCCATGCCGACCAGGTTTTCAAAACATTTCCCAGGGTGTCTATAACCATGATTCCGTCGCCACCCAACGTATCAGTCTCCATTTTTCCATTTACAGGTATTTCTGTTATTTTCTTAGGACGATATAAAGTATGAATATGGTTTTCCTCATCCATCCAGATATCATGATGAATAATCTGATAATCTTTTTCTTTTTCAATTTTATCCAAATCCAGGCGCCACATCTGTTCACCGGTCAGGGATACTTCTGCCAGCCCCGTTCCACCGGCAAACCCCATAGAACCACGACGCATCGGTTTTTTGTGTTCTTCATTGGCTATTTCTTCGGGAGTTTGAGTAGCATCGTCAATCTTATCCATTTCAAAAGGACGAAGCATAGCTAAAATAGTACCACGAGGAGTAAGTGAAGCGGCACGTACGCCAACATCATCTACCTGCCAGTACCAACGTATTTGTCCTTCATTATCAATCAATGCCATATATCCGGGTAAACGGCCAAAACAAACCAGGATCATACCATCACCTAAAGCAGAAGAGTCATGTGGACGCTTTTCATTAAACCAGTGATTAACGAGCCAGGAGGATTGTTCGCGGGTTTTAAACGTCAACGGTTTCGATCTCTGTTTAAACAAGTTATCTATCACTATTTCATAAGTATATTCAGTATTGGCTTTTAAGAGCAGGAGGTCAAGGTGGTGAAGCGTATCAGAAGGAGTTGTAACCGTTCTGAATCTCTTTCCTGTTAAGTTTTCTGTGTATTCTATATAAATCGGTACAGGTTTTTGAAGAACTATCTCCGCTCTATTATACATCGCAGTATTTCCGGGAGAGGTTAACGTAACTTCCTTAATCGTATTCCGCTCGCTTATATAAACCCAGCCAATAATTCCTCCAACAACCAATATACTAACAAAAATAATCAGGCGCTTCATATCAATCTCTTTAAAATATTAAATAAAGGATGCCTGTATCCATCTTAGATACAGGCATCTGACAAACTCGAATTTATTTAGGTAGGCGTTTAGGATTTTCAGCCTCCATATAACTATTCAGCTTAGTTTCTGTCATAGGATACGGCAAATAACGCATATCCGGTGTCACAGTAGTTCCTGTTATATCCATTTCTTTCAAATGGGCATTTACAGTTTCTTCATATTTACCAAAACGAATCAGATCCGGACGACGTTTATACTCAAACACTAATTCAAAACCACGTTCATCAAGAATAGCCTGATTCATAGCCTCTTGGCTTGCAGGAACCGGAAAACGAGGATCTTTTCCATAAAGAGGAGCACCAGCACGTTCACGAATCTCATTCAAATAAGGCAATGCGGCTCCCGGTCCATTCAGATTGTTTTCTATTTCTGCCTTACAAAGAATGACATCTGCCAAACGGAAAATAGAAATTGTACTTCCATCATAATATAAATCAGAAACCATCTCATAAGTATATTTCTTCGTTGCAACATTAAGCAGCAATTTAGTCGTATCATTAGGTGGTGTGTTTTGTCCCTTTTCAGGCATCATATAATAGAAACCATAATCAGTTTTATCATCACGGGGACTTACTCCTGTATAATTAAAATAGAAGAACTGTTTACGTGGGTCTGCATCATCATATTTACGCCAGAAAGGTAAAGATATAGCATAAAACTGCCAACGTCCCTGAACTTCCGGGTGGTCCGAAGGACCAAAGTGATTAGCTATCTCTCCTCCGTTTGAAGTTACTTCGTGTAAAATACAGAAAATAGATCCCATATCGTACTTATTCGATTCAGCCCATACGTTTTTAAAGTCCGGATTCAATGAATAAATACCTTTATCACGCAAAGCCAATACCATGTCGATATAAGTTTTTGCATTCTGATAATCATGTGCACGCATATAAATTTGTCCGATCAAAGTTGCAGCTGCCCCTTTAGTTGCACGAGATAAATCCGTTCCAGTCCATTTCTCAGGTAATACTTCGAGTGCTTCTTTCAGATCTTTCAAAATAAAAGCATCTATATCAGCTACGGAAGTTAAAGGCATATCTCTCATTGCAAGCGGATTCTCGGCATATTCCGTTACCAGTGGAACCGGTCCGAAAGCATCTGTCAGATCACGATAAGCCAACGCCCGAAGAAATTTAAGCTGAGCAGCTATCAATTGCTTATTTTCTTCAGTCATATCAACCTCTGCATTGTTCAACTTTTGGAGAACTGTATTTGCATTCGATACGACTTGATAGATATATCTCCAGTTATCACGAAGATATTGATTATTAGAATCATAAGACATCACACTCATTGCTAGCGGATCACTTGAAGTAGAATAACCGATATCAGTTGTGTAGTCTGTAATCATTACGAAATAACCTGCATAATATTGCCAGGCATCACCTGGAAACGGGTTTAAATCCGCATAAACTCCTACTAACGCTGCATTGAAATCTTTTTCTGTTATATAAGCGTTGGAAGTTGTCAAATTGCTATATAAAGTCGGCTCTAAATCTGTACATGCCGTAAATCCGGAAACTAATCCGGTGGCTAATAAGCCCATCAATATTTTTTTCATATATCTCATTATTTAGAAAGTAACAGACTATTAAAATGTAATATTTAAACCTATTGTGTATGTTCTCATACTTGGGTAGGCATTAAAGTCCAGACCGGCACCCACATTAGCCGTTTGATTGGAACCACTATTCTTTGCTGTATCATACGCTTTTGTATCCACTTCCGGATCCCAACCGCTATAACCGGTTATTGTAAACAGATTTTCCATAGATACATAAACACGACAAGAAGAGACTACTTTCTTAAATGGAACAGTATATCCCAATGTCAGATTCTTCAAACGCAAATAAGAAGCATCTTCAATAAAATGATCATTTACATAACCACCTTTATTTTTTGAGATATTAAAGAAACCATTACGAGGTATATCAGTATTTGTATTGGTAGGCGTCCAACGTTTCAAAGCATCAGTTGTACGATTCAGCTCCATATTCATACGGGTCATATTCAGCAACTCGTTGCCTACAGAACCCTGAAAGAATAGAGAAAGATCAAACCCTTTATAAGCAAAATTATTAGTCAAGCCAAAAATAAAATCAGGAGTAGCATGGCCTATAATTTCACGGTCTTTATCATTCAGTTCTCCGTCGCCATTTAAGTCTGCGAATTTAGGATCTCCGGGTTTAGCATCCGGTTGCAACGGATTATTTTCTCCTTCCTGTATTACACCTAAGTATCTATAACCGTACAATGACCCTAACGGTTCACCTTCACGAACGATAGCATATTCCTGTTCCGTAACTGTACCTGTCGGTTTAGATGTTTTAAGACGTATTTCACCATTCGTACCCAAGTCAAGTACTTTGTTGCGGTTTAGTGAGAAATTAAATTTAGTATCCCAAACAAAATCACCGGTTAAGTTATGTGAAGTTAAATCCAGTTCAAAACCTCTGTTTTGTATAGAGCCGACATTACTTTGTCCTGAAACGAAACCACTATAGAAAGGCATATCCATATTCAGCAACAAATCCTTCGTCTTTTTAAAATAACCGTCCACTGTCACTGATAAACGATTATTGAAAAAGCCCATATCCAAACCGATATTATATTGTTGAGTCGTTTCCCATTTCAAATCGGGATTAGAAGGGCTAGCCTGGTTCATGTGCATACCGGCAAGATTACTGGAACCATCCATCGTTAGATGTGTATTTGACATAAGGGCAAAAGATGCATAATCACCAATACGTTCGTTACCTGTAACACCAAATCCAGCTCTTAATTTCAAACTACTGAAAATATTCAGATTCTTAATGAAATCTTCTTCACTCATTCTCCATGCCAATGAACCAGAGGGGAAAGTACCCCAGCGATTGTTCGCTCCAAAACGGGAAGAACCGTCACGACGAACTGTTACTGTTGCCAAATACTTATCCATCAAAGTATAATTGACACGTCCGAAGAAGGAGATCAGGATATTTTCAGTTTTATTGGAAGCAATACTCGTTTTCTGTGCAGCAGCACCTAAGTTATTATAGCTGAATACATCTGTAGAGAAATCTTTCGCATTAATCTTTCGGTAATCACCAGAGAACTTTTCATAGGTATAACCAACCATTGCTCCAAAATCATGAATGCTATTGAATGTTTTCATATAATTAATGACACCTTCAAATAACTGGCGGGTACCGGTATAATCATACGTACTGGCTACACCATTATCGATACTTCCCTGATAAGTTGTAGAGGCCGGAAGATAGGTTCCCTGAAAATTATGTATGATTTCTACACCACCTGTAGCCTTTGCAACAAGTCCTTCGATCGGATGAACTTCTACATAAGCACTACCGTTGAATTTATCATTCTTAGCATCATTCTGACGTTCCATCAGGTTAGCTAACGGGTTATCGCCACGACCGCCCGGCACACGTCCGTAAGTACCATCTTCATTATAAGGTTTTACTGTCGGATCATACGACAAGACACTAAGTAATACGTTAGAATTAACTATATTACCACTATACTCTTGAAATTTAGAGGTTTCACGATGTGCATATATTGTAGCACCGGCTTTAATATAATCGTTAATAGTCTGGTCTACATTCACACGACCTGAAATACGTGAGAAGTCTGTATTCTTCAAAATACCATCTTGTTTATAATAGCCTAAACTGGTAAGTACTTTTGTTTTCTCAGATCCTCCTTGAAACTGGATACTATGATCTTGTACCATTCCCAAGCGTGTACAAACATCAATCCAATCTGTATCTACATCCGATTGTAACTGTGAAGGAGTATAAACACCATTCTCCGTATTTTCTCGTCCCGGTAATTCTTTAAACAAAGCATTCTGCAAATTCATATAATCCTTTGCACTAAGTCAAACGGATTAAGCCTCTTTTGTACTCCAAAATAGCCATTGTAAGAGATCTTATTCTCACCGCTCTTTCCGCGTTTCGTTGTAATCAATACGACTCCGTTTGCACCACGGGCACCATAAATAGCAGTAGCGGAAGCATCTTTTAGAATTTGCATGGATTCAATATCATTCGGATTGATATTCAAACCTTCGGAAGACGGGAAGCCATCGACAACATACAATGGTTCATTAGTAGAACTGATAGAGTTACTACCACGTACACGTACAGAAATACTACCACCCGGAGCTTTCGATGTTTGGGAAACCTGCACACCAGCTGTTTTACCCTGCAACGCCAAAGCGGCATTACTTACCGTACCTCCCATCACCATATCATCTGCCGATACAGAAGAAACGGAACCCGTCAGGTCTTTCTTTTTCTGGTAACCATAACCAATCGCTACAACTTCATTCAATCCGATCGCATCTTCTGCCAGAACAACATTAATGGTCGGTTGACTACCTACTTTTACTTCTTTAGTTGTATAACCAATAAAAGATACTACTAAGGTTGCATTATTAGGGACATCCAATGTATACTTACCGTCCATATCGGTAACCGTTCCATTCGTAGTTCCTTTCACTACAACGTTTGCTCCGGCAATGGGTTCACCCGCATTGTCTTTTACTACACCCGACACCTTCTTAGCCTGTTGAGTGATCATAACACTTTCATTCTTTGCTTTCGCTGCATCCATTCCAGTCGGAATTGCATACGAAGAAACGAGGGAAGAAATACATAACCCGGCTATAAGACCTGATCTCGATAGTACCTTCCGCGTCTGAAAATCTGCTGCTTTAGCAACAAGATTGTCTTTTGGTAAAGCGTTGTTCATAAAATAGAATAATTAGATTTATATCTGCGTTACAATAGCATTAACCCTAACAGTAAACTTATCAGAATACCGAATATTTACCTGAGTCCAATAAGAACTATTTCAAAAACATATAAATTCCAAGATGGGAATACATAAAATAGCCTTAGCATGACCCTGTTCATAAAAAATTGAGTGACCAGAATGTTAAATCCTTATTATTTTTAATAAAGCGAACTGATATTAATCTTTTTTTTATATATTTGGCAAAAAATTGAAATAGTTCTTATTGAACTAAATCACATCTTTAAAAAAGATATATTGATACGTAATATTGATATTCAAACTATAAAGCTGACTCCTAGCAATATAAAAAACATTTTACACAAATGAGACAAATATTCTTTTTATCAAATAACATATTTATTGATAAATTTAAATCAAAAAGGGCATGCTTCATTTCAAGCATGCCCTTTTAAAAACATTTTATTATACCAACCTTACTAAGAAAATAGGTCAATTTACAAATTTACGTACACGAAAATAAATTTCATAAACTTCTGGGCCACTCCCATAGTTAGCAATAATTTTATATTTAACTGCTACTGGAGTTTTATCACCCACACAGAACCAAAAGTAAGGTCCCGTACCAGATGTAGGTCCACAGCCTGCTGTTTCCGGAGTTTCCAATGTCCAACTACAAGAAATTAGGCCTGCTGAATTTAAATACACAGATATATCTTGATTATTCTGTATATAGTTCTCGTCTCCCAACTGGAGTTGACCAGATGTATTTGACGTGGTATAATAACCGAGAGGGCTAGGAAGTGCAGATGTCTTTTCCCCAGCATTAACAAATAACATACTTATTCCGCAGAATAAGAACAACAAGAAAACCTGAATAAATTTCGTTCTTTTCATAATAACTGTTTTTAATTAAAAGATTGAATTGTATTGTTTTATAAGACTAACATATAAAAGAGTTGCTGTTACAAATGGCAAAAACCTTTATATTTAAACACGAAATTCTCCTGTAAAAATAAAATGATTTAAGGAGTTATTTGTGTACCCTAAGATTACAAACTGTAGTTTGCAGACCATTCCCATAACTAAATACAAAATTGAATATAACCACTCTTATATTACAAATAAAATTAACTTAACGAAATCCATCTTTCTTATAATCAGTCTTTTTAACTAGGCTTCTGTCTCTAAAGGTAGAATAAAACAAACATAAACATATACCTTCTTCTCTTTAAATTCAATAGGTTAACATTATTTACACATAATGCAATAAACAATAGTTCTTCATTTCATAAAGATTATCGAAATAAACCATCACACCATCATATATTTAACATACGATTTGAATATCAGTGCATACATCAATGATAGTTACCCATTTCAACCATCATTCAACTAACATAAACTATCATAAAACGATCTATTTAAGGCAAAGCATCGTAAAAATAGACATAAAAAACTATCAGACACAGACCATTTTTTCCATAGCACCCTATATTTTTTACTCAACTATACCTACTTTTTTCACGAAAACAACTAATTTTTCTCCTTCTGCCCCCCATTTTATACCCTTTTACACCCGGGTTTGAACGATGCTAAGACCCGGGTCCCGACACCCTTTACACCCGGGTCTCAAAAAAGATAATTAGTTACTTTGCTGAAAATAAGTCCTATAGACAGGAAGTTTTGTCAGGCAGTTTTATGATAGTATGATAGTAGAAAATGGAACTATCACACTAACTATCATAGCCTTTACATGTTGATATTCAATATGTATAAAGCCATAAATGATAGTATGATAGTTATATTAAACAATATTGATGTAAAGGAGCCTATTTATTTCTCTATCACCAGCCAGGTATTTCCACGGGTAGGAATAGTCACCGTAATGTCTACCGTATAATCGCGATTCAGCTTATAGGAAACCGGAGCATTCTCCTGCTCCCTGATCTTCGCTACATCGGAGATACCAGTGTAATAAAGCGGAAGCCGGATCGTACGGGTGATAGCCTGATCGGTCGGGTTGAACAACAAGGCAAAGCCTTTCTCCTTTCCTTCCGGATCGACATGCATAAAGCCATCCCAGTCACGCCCGTCGGCGCGGCGCAAGTGGATCAGTTCGCTATTCAGGATAGTCCGGTATTTCTTGTACCAGTCGATCACCTCTACCACGGCTGCTTTCGTTTCGGGGGTATCGTATAAACGGGGACCCCGATAACAAGCCTGCACACCGGCTCCATAGTTCTGGATCATGTGTGCTTTATAGTCGGGGATGTGATCTTTCAAAGGTTCGAGGGTAGCAGCGGCACCACCACCATGATATTGGGTGAGCGGAACGAATGTCCAACACATACCCGGCAGACGTTCCCACAGGCCGTCATACATTACTTGACGTCCCAACACAAGCTGGCGTTCACGGGGAAGCGACCAGTTCACTTCACGATAACCGATACCTACTTTGGTTCCGCCATTCAGCATATACCCAAAGTCTGGGATATTGGTATAAATGCCATTTTCACACATCCACTGATAAAGGTTTACAATCTGTTGGCGTTGTTTCCACTGGGAGTCTTTCAAACCTTTATGATGGGCATGACTGGTCGAGGCACAAACGTTGCCCGGATAAGAGCCGTCATTCTCGAAGACCGTCATTCCTGTCTTCTCGTAGAAAGAACGTATCTTACGGAAGTAGTCATATCCCCACTCGCTGGAAAGACAAGGTGAACTACCGAAGATCATGCCTCCGCGCTTCCCTGTTTCCGGATTAATAACATCTACTTCGTCGCTGATCCAACGGCTAGATAACAAGGAATAACCTCCCAATTCGATGCCTTTGGAGTTGGCATATTCGGTAAATTCCCTGAACTTGGCGATGTTGGCTTCACTCTCATCTTCCATATTCAATCCTGAACCGAAACTGAGAATAACCATCTCATAACCGGTCTCCGCACACTGGTCGATAGCCGTCTTCACCACCTTCGGGTCTGACGATACACAATGGAGGAAGATCGGGTTCTCGGTTGTCCACGGAGCGATCTTACGGTACATCCTTTTCAGGAAAAGACCTTTCCGGTCACGGTCATCGCTGTCGAAAGGCATCAGCCAGGTACGGAAGCTCCTGAACTTACCACCGGCTGCAATATCTTCATCCGGTCCCATCGGGAGCTTTACCTCCAATAGGCAGGGTGTGAGCAAGGGATAGTTACACTGGGAAGTATAGCGCGGATCGGTATTCCAAAACTCAGTACGGTCGGCTTCCCGTTCAGTGAATCCCAGGAACGCCCAGTCGCTTTCAACATGAATATTGGGTTTCAGGAATTGTTCGGGGCGTTTGGCTTCCACCGGAGACTCAGGTTCCGCCATCGCTAGTTGTTCCAAAGTAAATTCGTCGAGTGTAATACGCATATCGGTTGTATTCTCGATCTCGAACCATTTGCTGATACAGGGAATGCCGTCATAGAGGGCATAATTCAGTTTCACCTTTACCCCTTTCAGGTAGTCCGGTCCTTCAAGATAGAAAGAAAGTACCTTCCCGGTCGTTTCACCCGGCTTCACCAGTGACCAGCGTTTGTTTGCCCAGTCGATGCGAGGTGTTAATTCGGTAATATCGAATCCCGTCACCCGAAACGAGTTCGGCAGGATATTCAGGCTATCAACCCATTTATATTGGGTATATCCGTATTCGAACTGTCCGTCGAGGCCGCCCAATGTATATACTTTATCATCTATTTTCAGAATACCTTCATTGCTGACGGCACGCAACATGCTTTCACCAGTCATCTGATTGATCAGATCGACAGTCGCCAGGTTCGGGTACACACGGAAAATACGGCTTACCAGACCGTTAGATAGCACAACGTCTTTTCCGTTATGCGTCTGATAAATACCAGCTTTCACTTCTTTGGCATCGAGCAGCCAATCCTTCTCAGGACGTGTCACCGGCAGATCGATAGAAGGTAATGCTGCGATCTTATTACGCAACGCCTTTTCTATCTCTACCGGCATGGATTCGACCACACCTTTATAATCGGCATTAACCAACGAAGGTTTGATCTCGAAATAGGAGAAAACAGGATCGATCCAATCGGCATGGTCACCACTAACCCCATCGCCACCATCTTCCACAACCAATTCCAGAACATCTATTCCGGATACATCCAGAGATACTTCACGAGCTTTCTCGCCTCCACGAACGATTCCACTGTTGTAGAGATCTTTGCCGTCACCCACCAGACGGAACACAACGCTTCCTTTCCCCAGAGAACCGTCGCCGGAACCCACTCCGACAAATTGCTTCTTCCCTCCGGTACCGTCCGTACGGTAAAACAACATTGTCCCATCCGTCATCGGTATCTTACTGAAATCTTCTTTTTTATAATCAAGTGAGCGGTCGTTCACCCCAACCTTACATGTAAACTGGCTGGTCTTTTTCCGCAGGCTCAGTTTGATCTTACTGTTTGACTGGACACCGACACCTTGTACGAATCCTTCACCGGCTATTGCCAGTTTCTCACCGGTAACAGCTGCATTTTTCATAGGTGAACCATACTGCTGATAGGCCAGCGATAGATCCATATCAGACAAGGATACGAAGCTCTGGGCTTTGGCTGCCCAACCGGAAAAGAAAAATCCTCCCATAAGGAGAAATAAAGAAATTGTCTTTTTCATGGTAAAATTAGAATATGTATAAGTCTCCAAAGATACTCAATATATCTTTAGAGACTCGTATTGGCAATAGATTGTTTATTAAGATAGATTATCCTCTGATTCGTCAATCACCTCTTACCGGAAGCCGTCACATACCGTAAAAGTTCGCAATGCCCGTCGATAATTATGAGCAAGCTTGCCGATAACTATCAACAAGCTTGCCAACAATTATCGACAGCAAAATAGTACAACAGAACAACAGCACATTGTTACCGTTCTAATCAGATACCGGTATAACAATATTCCTTGCTTCCTCCCATTATTATCTATCATTCTCCGGTAACAACCTTAAATGTTGCCAGATTACCTTTATGGTCTGTCGGCCAAATACCTTTCGGAGTGAAGAACTTGTCTCGGGAATCACTCTCTTCTATCTTTCCACGGATTTCGATACGGTCATCGTCAATATTAGAGATCATCAGTGTAGTCAAATTGTCTACGTTTGCCTTGATCTCTTTGACATATTTAATCATAAACAGCACTTTCAGA
>ERZ812616.2078-NODE-2078-length-18552-cov-2.967941_pt1 | contig 18552 bp, 9 predicted proteins | sample MGYA00376249_ERZ812616 | MGnify/ENA primary metagenome ERZ812616 (study PRJEB26924, sample SAMEA4378265) | human gut metagenome | biome: human gut; feature: human-associated habitat; material: faeces | place: China | collected 2013 ... | reverse complement strand
CACAATTCCCGTCACACTCTGGCGTACGCCGTCCTTCAGGAGCTTTGTTTTCTTTTCATTTAAGGAAAATCCCATCGCCTCCAGATAGCTTTTTACCTTATGATAGACAGCGGCGGGATCAAAATCTCCGGAAAGACAAACCGCAATATTATTAGGTACATACCATTGAGTATAGAAATTCTTAATATTCGTAATAGACGGATTTTTCAGATTTTCCTGTGTTCCCAAAATGGTTTGAGTTCCATAAGGATGGTGGGGGAAGAGACCGGCCATCACCTGATCGATCACTTTACGGTTATCTTTGGTCAGGGACATATTTTTTTCTTCATAAACAGCTTCCAGTTCGGTATGAAATCCCCGGATAACAGGATGCTGAAACCGATCGGCCTGTATTTTAGCCCAGTTCTCTACCTGATTCGAAGGAATATCTTCCTCAAAAACAGTCTGGTCGTAAGAAGTATAGGCATTTGTCCCGGTAGCTCCGATCGCCGCCATCAATTTATCGTATTCATTGGGAATAGCGATCTTAGAGGCCTCATAAGACACACTGTCGATCTGACGATAGAGAGCAGTCCGCTGAGCCTCGTCCGTCGTTTTCCGATATACCTCGAACAAAGCTTCTATCCGGTCCAGCATCGGTTTCTCCTGTTCGTAATTCTGTGTTCCGAAACTATCCGTTCCTTTGAACATCAGGTGCTCAAAATAGTGGGCCAACCCGGTCGTCTCTGCCGGATCGTTCTTTCCACCGGCGCGGACGGCGACATAGGTCTGAATCCGGGGTTGATCTTTATTGACCGTCATATACACCTTTAAGCCATTGTCTAAAGTATAAATCCGGGCATTCAACGGATCTCCGGGCACCGACTCATACTTAAAGCGGGAATGATCCCCGCACGCAGCGATCAGGACCAGTACACCCAATAGCCACATCGTTTGAAACATTTTTTTCATCTTATCTTTTCATTAAAATTCCTTCTCTTATTTCTTATTTTTCTTCTTCTTTTTCTCCACGGACCATCCGAATTTCCCGATCTTCTTGCCCAGACCGAAATATTCCCCATGAGTATACACCAAAGGATTTGCACGGTCGAGTTCAAATTTTCCCGTTTCGGGGTTCAGATACCGGTCATCGGCCTGTACATTCACCACTTCGGCCAGAAACAGATCATGTGATCCCAGAGGGACGATCTCTTTCACCCGGCATTCGATGCATACAGGGGCTTCTTCAACAATCGGCGCCCGAACCACTCCGGCCTTTCCGGGCGTGAGTTTCATCTCTTCGAATTTCCGGTAATCGCGCCCTGAACGAACTCCACACCAATCCGTAGCAAAAGCCAGGTCTTCGGTTGTCAGGTTGATAACGAATTCGCCCTGTCGCCGAATGATCGGATAAGAATACCGCTCCGGCCTTACCGAAATATAACACATGGGCGGATTGGTACAAACCGTTCCAGTCCAGGCCACTGTAAACAAATTATATTCTTCGGGAGTCGCACCGCAACTCACCAGCACTGCCGGTAAAGGATAAATCATCGTTCCCGGTTTCCAATTGTGTTTCATACCCATTCGTTTTCCAGACCGTCGTATGAACCGATCAGCCTGCGACAAAGATACAAAAAGACGAAAGGCATTCTCTCGCCCTTCGCGTCTTTTATTTTAGCAGCCGGCACCTATGCTCCGGCTGTTGTCAAGCTATTCGAATTCAGCTATCGTATTTTCTATAATACCGATGGCTTCCATGAGTTCCATCTTGTTGATCACCAAAGGTGGGGCAAAACGGATAATATGCTGGTGGGTCGGTTTAGCCAATAAGCCTTTATCTCTCAATTTCAAACATACATCCCAAGCGGTTTTACCGTTCTTAGGCTTAATCACAACGGCATTCAACAATCCTTTACCACGTACCAGTTCGATCATATCCGAATGGATTTTACTGATCCGATCCCGGAACACTTGTCCCAATTTCTCCGCATTCTCGGCTAGTTTTTCGTCCCGTACCACTTCCAAAGCAGCAATGGACACTCTGGCTGCAATCGGATTCCCCCCATAGGTCGATCCATGTTCACCGGGCTTGATACAAAGCATAATATCGTCGTTGGCCAGTACACAGGAAACCGGCATCATTCCCCCCGACATCGCTTTACCTAGCACCAGAATATCCGGATGTACTCCTTCATGGTCACAAGCCAGTAATCTACCGGTACGTGCAATTCCCGTTTGTACCTCATCGGCAATAAACAAGACATTTTTGGATTTACACAGTTCATAGGCTTTTTTCAGATATCCTTCATCCGGCACAAAAACACCGGCTTCCCCCTGAATCGGTTCCAATAGGAAGCCGACCACGTCGGGGTCTTTCAAGGCTTCTTCCAACGCGCCTACATTATTATATTGCACTTTGATGAAACCGGGTGTATAAGGCCCGAAGTCGGCATACGAACTGGGATCGGTGCTCATGGAGATGATCGTGATGGTTCGTCCGTGGAAGTTCTCGCTGCATACGATGATCTTCGCCTTTTCCGGTGCAATGCCTTTGATACGGTATCCCCAGCGACGCGCCAGTTTCAAGGCTGTCTCTACCGCTTCGGCGCCGGTGTTCATTGGCAGTAATTTATCGTAGCCGAAGAACTTGCAGGCGAACTCCATATACTCGCCCAGTACGTCCGAATGGAAAGCGCGCGATACCAGTGTCAGCTTCTGTGCCTGATCGGTCAGTGCCTGGATGATTTTAGGATGGCAATGCCCCTGGCTCAGGGCGGAATAACCGGACAGGAAATCAAAATAACGTTTGCCTTCCACGTCCCACACAAATACGCCTGCTCCTTTCTTGAGAACGACAGGCAGGGGATGATAGTTGTGTGCACCAAACTTCCCCTCACGGGTGATGTAATCTTCCGGTCTCATACTGTTTCAGATTTAATTGTTTTGTCAGACTGTAAGCGTTTCATACAGCCATTGTCCCAAAGGTAGCGATTTGAGTGACAGTATGTCACGGAAAGGAGTATGTTAAGAAACACACTACGGATGATATGGTTGCCCCGCGGGTATCTGAAGACAGACTGAATAGTGTAGGGCTACAAAGGATTTGCCACGGTTGCTGTGACGGTTTTGTAGCCCTACGAAGTTTTTTACCGGAAACTGTAATACAGATTATTGTACGGCAGCGGCACGATGGGGCTTTGGAAACTCCATGTCTTGGTATTATCGAAGTCGAAAGGACTTTCGATATCCGTGTAAGTCGACTTACGCGCCAGATCGTTGGCGAAACAGTATCCGATCCGCGATCCGTAGGAGCCTTTGTCATTCACCAGGAAGAAAAGTCCCTGACTTGCAACGGCAGCACCGCTCTTGAAAGGATCCTGATTCATTGTCCCGATCGAAATGATACGGCGCGGTTTGACATCGTCCAAGCCGTCGAGAGCGGTATCCGCCACACCATAACCGGAGGCTGCACCGGCAGAGAAGCAGTTGTGGAGCCGTAGGTGGTCGCCCTGGAAGGCGATGATACCATAGCCGTCTTCTCCGCCGTTGATGTCTCCGAAGTTACAGCATTGAGATATTTCGATGCAGTTGTCCATGCGGTCGGTCAGGACACCGACGGTCGTGACGGCCGTTGAACAGACAACGATGGCTGCCGTAGCCGCCCCGCCTGTAAAGATTGCACCTGCCACCGCCAGGACGCAGTTGACGGCAGCAATCGCGATTTCACGATTCCGTTCCATTTTGGCAACTTGTTCGCTGATATCCGACAGGCGGCTGTGAACGGCATCGCCATAGAGGTCGTCGCCCTCGCCTTCGAGACTACGGGAGAAGGCTTTCGAGTTTTCGTAGACCAGTCCGGGCAGTACCTCCGAACCTGCCAAAGGTCCTCTGGTAGTGGGCAGGGCAGCGGCGACCTTCGCGTGCATGCCGGCGATCATTTCTTCGTTACGCACGTCGAGTTTCCGGTTATACAGATCGTCCCACATACTTATGTCCTGCATCAAGGGAGGGGTGGCGATGGCGTCTATCAGATCCAGGGCATTAGAAGCGATTTTCACGACCTTCTTGCTGCCTTTGAAGAGGGCTTTCAGGTTGGATACATTCTTAGGCGGGGTTCGCAGAGCCCTCATCAGCTTGAATGTTCCCTTTCCGGCGGAAACGACGATGGACGCCAGGTCGCGCTCGGTAAACGATTTGGTTTCGCCGGAATGAGCAATGATCCCTGCCACGTACACGGCACCTTTCACGGAGGCATAATTGGTACAGAAGTTAATCATTCCGATCGTGCCGCCCAGCGTCAGGATACCTGCCGCCATTCCTTGTGAGGCGGTTACGGGACCGAGGTTCGAGCTATTGGATAGAATATAATAGGCGGAACGGGCCAGTAATCCACCGGCAAATTTTTTGGCGTCGATCGCACCATTGTTATAACTGTTGTTGATAACGACCGTAGGCATATATCCGCCCAGGCCACCGGCAAAATCGCCTGTTGCTTCGACGGAGCCTTCGTTGTAGCAATCGGTCATCATCGCCTGGGCTTCGCCGGCGATACCGCCGGAGTTGTCAGTTCCGAGAATGGCTCCGTAATTGTGGGCGGAGGTGATGATAAGGTCGTTGTAGCTACCGTCGCTTTTGCTGATTACGGTGCTGCCAACGATACCGCCTGTTCCTTCATAACCGCTTATGCGGCCTTCGTTCTGCACGGCAGCAAGGGTGGATGTACCCAGACCGCCGGCAATGCCTCCGGTTCCGAGAGCCGACCGGTGGGTGGCGCTGACGTTACCTTTATTCAGGCAGTTGGTGATGTTGGCGGTTTCGATACCGCCGATCAGTCCGCCTATACAACGGCTGCCGGCTGCAACGACCGACGACTGGTTCACGCAACTGTCCATAATGGCGGTGGCATTGATGGTTCCTCCGCCTACCAGACCTCCGGCAAACGAGCCGTCGGAGCGGTTGCCTACCGGCAGGTTCTCGTTCACACAGCGGTGCATGACCAATACAGCTTGCGCATCGACTCCACCGACCAGTCCGCCGACAAAACTGATACCGTATATTTCGCTGGCGGAAGATGATGTTTTCCGTACGCGGCAATTATCCAAGTAGGTCGGAGTTTCTACTTCCCCAGAGGTTCCCAGTACGGCACCGACCAGGCTGCCTGTCGAGTTGGCTCCGATCGAGACAGGGTCTACCATCGTGACGTTGCGGAAGGTAGCACCGCAGGCATAGCCAAACAGTCCCGAAGCGCGTACCTCGGCTCCAACCTTCTGATCTTTCGAGTCGAGGGTACGGATGGCACAATAGGATATAATATGTCCTCCCCCGTCGTAACAGCCTTTGAATGGGAAAGCCTGTTGGTGGGCGATGGGACGGAAGCCTTTATTGAAGGAGCCGACCATATTGATATCGGCGGTTTGCAGGAAGTATTTGCCTTCGAACGAGTTATTGCCGTCTTCGATTAGCTCGCGCATGATGTCGAAGCCTGTCGATGAGGCGATGCGGTAAGGATCGTCAGCCGTTCCGGTACCGAAATAGCCTGCCAGTTTATCGAAAGTGGAAGGTGAGACGGCATTGGCACGGGTGGATATGTCAAGCGCACAGCCAACATTGACTTCACTGAAGACTTCTTCGCTCGTCTTATGAATAATAGAAGCCAGTATATAGCGGCCGACGCGAAGCTGTGAGTCGAGATAGAAGACTGATTTGCCGTTCTCGATCGAATGGATGGCCTTAACAGCCAATGGGGTATCCCTGTTGTAGATAAGGCGGAAACTTATCTCACCCGTAGGAATCTGATTGCTGAGGTCGGCAACCAGTTCAATACGCCGCTCCTGCCCGTAGTCTTCCCCTCCGGGTGCAGGCGTTTGATTTTCGTCATCTTTACAGCCTGTCAGCACCAGAAAAGAGGTTGCCAGCAGGAACAGGAGAAAGCGACTGAAACAAAAGATATGATTTTTTTGTATTCTCATAATATCTATGTATAAAATGTATTTATTGGGATAATGGATTAGGATAACCGGAAGCTATCTTATTATTCTTTAACGTAGGAGCGCCTTGTCCGTCAGTACCAAACGACCAGATGTCGGTAGAATAGCCGGAATAGGTGCCTTTCTGACGCATCTGAGTGGCGTTTTTCGATACTGATCCGCTCTTCTTCATATCGCCGTCGGAGGCGGTGTCGAGGTAATAGCAGTTCTGGCAATCGACGTTTTTGTCGTCTTCACCGCCGATAATCCCCCAGCCTGTGGAGCCGACGTTATAGCAGTTCTTGATCCGAAGGTCTTTCTTACTTTTGTTTTCTTTCTGTCCGACGATACCGGCCAGAAGCGTCTTGCCCGATACCCAGGGTACTGCTCCCATATTGAAGCAGTTTTCTACGGCTGCATGTTCGAATACACGGCCGAGGATACCGCCTACCGCACTGTTGGCATCAACCTTACCGGCATTGAAGCATTGGTCGATATAGAGGTTCTCTTCTTGCTGACCGAAGATACCGCCTGCCCCGGAGACGTTCCTTCCGGATATATCGGCGTAATTGGCGCAATTAGCAATCCGGATCTCATACCCCGGTTCTTCACGCAATCCGCCGATACCACCGAAACCGTTTACATTGCTGGTTGCCGTGGAGGTAAGGTTGACAAAGTTCTTACAATTCTCGATCAGGATGCTCTTGTTGTTCTTGTTCTCCACCTGTCCGACAATGCCACCGACAGCTCCTCCGACCGCAGTAATACTACCAGTCAGCTGGGAAACTCCGCTGAGTTTGATTTGACCGACATCGTCGGTATTGGTTTCCGCACGCAGCAAACCGATCACTCCGCCTATGCTATTACCGTCTGTAGAGGTAATCACTATTTTACATGTATTAGTACCATCGATAATCTGAACCACTCCGGTTGTATTCTTCAAACTCATATAACCGCATATACCGCCAACACGCGAGTAGCCATATATATTTGCATGAACAGTCGGTTGGTTCTTTATGATATATGACGCCGAACCGACTGCCGTCTCAAGGTATCCGACAACACCTCCTCCATAGCTTCTGGAATAACTGCCTCCGCTAATTTTCAAGGATCCCCCTTCATGACTGACGCGACTGTTCGTCCCAAAATTAAGCGGACAGGTACTGTAACCGATCAAACCGCCATAGTAATACCCCTTTGTCGTTACCGATCCGTCATTAATCATATGGATTTCGCATTGGCTATCCATTTTTTCAACTCTACCGATAATGCCCCCCACCGACGAGATACCGACGATGGTAGCTTCGTTAGTCCAGGTTCCTTTGCAGGCAAGGGCGGTTCCCATGCCCACAATTCCACCGCAGTAGTTGCCTGTCGCATTAATGGATCCGCGATTGGTGAAAATGGCATCTGTATTCATATTTTCCAGGTAACCGGCTATCCCTCCGCTATAGGTATAAGCTTTGATATGGGCGTAAGAGGTATAAGAGGCCGAAGCACGGGCTTCCAGTGATTTGCTATACCCTATCAGTCCGCCGACATAATCGTTTCCCGTCAGGGTTGCGGTGGTACCCGATTCACGCATGAATATATTCTCTCCTTCCAGAGTAAGGGAACCGCCACCGGCAAAGCCACCTACATGATTATACCCTATAATACTGATTGAGAAGGGTGTTATCAACGGTTGAGAAAGAAAGACTTCCCAGGGGAAAGCATACGAATTGTAACTCATCGTTGCTCCGACCCGGCAACCGGTAAAGGTGCCCCCTGCCATTCCGCTGATCCCTCCTGTATAGTCATAACCTTCAATAGAACCACCTACGTAGCAATTGGTAAACGAACCTCCGGTTCCGGTAATGCCTCCTACATTCTTGCCCTTAGGGGCTGTAACCAGTCCGGTAAGGATGCAGTTCTTAATCTCGGAAGAGGTGGTATAGCCAATCAACCCGCCTATATTGGATGCTGATTTATCGGATTTTACCTTTACAGCAAGACTGGAAACACAGTTTGTAACCGTGACATCGCCCGAACCTACCAGTCCGCCTATATTGGAAGCGCCATCTATAAAGCCGGTCAAACTTATGTTTTCAAGCCGTGCCCCTTCTTCCGAATGGCAGGCAACCGCTCCTATATAGTCTTTTCCATTTAAGGCAACAGAGGTAAACTCGATATCATGCACATGGGCTCGCGATCCTAATGTATAGAAGAGCCCTGCATAATCTTCCGTAGAGCTGCTGGATAGCAAGTCGATTGCATTGCCGTTACCGTCTATCATGCCGTTAAAGGAGGTGGAATTTCCGTTGATATTATATCTACCGGCAGGTTGCCACCCTTTATCGGTGGTTATTTCAGGCAGTTGGAAATTGATATTTGCTGTGAGTTCAAAACATTTGTCTGCTAAATCATTGCCGACACTCAACTCGCTACAGATAATATCATAAAAGTCTTTTCCGCAGGCAATGGCAATAGGGTCTGCCGCACTTCCTACCCCTATCTGATCGGCTTCCAGGTTGAAGCTCGAACGGAAAACGATATTGTCCGGGTCTTCGACCGACAGGCGGGCACCCAAGTAAACGGTATCCTGTATGCCTGCCTCCGCAGTTACCTCTGCTGCTTTCACGGCCAGGTCTTTCTTCGGGAAAGTGATATAGTTCAGATGGTACATCTGGTGGGGTAGTTCACTCAGTATCGGGTCTTCCGCTTCGATAATCAACGAGTCAGCCGTAGCTGAAAGGAATGTGTTGACTGGATAAGTAATCCGGTCGTCTACTCCTTTTATATGAATACGGCAGTTAATTTTAGAGAATAGTATTTCGAGTCGTCCCAAGCGGGGAAGTTTCACAGTTAGCTGGCGTATTCCAAATTCCTGTCCGGGTATGCTATTCTCCGGGGGAATAATAGTATCTTCTTTGTCGTCGCCGCAAGCCAGGAAGATTGCCTGAAAAAGGAATAATACCAAAGCTGCAAAAATTGGTTTGAAAGTGTTCATAAGCATTCACATTATTAAGTTTAACTGATATATTCATAATCGCATCTTAACAGACAAGTTGTTTTTATACGGCTACCGTACCCGGTTATCGTATCTGGTTATCGTGACTGGCTACTTCCGGTTCTGAACGAAGTGCTTAAGTTTTGATAAGTAAAAGTATGTAAATAGGAGTAAAAACCTTTAAAACACCGATAGACAATTGAATAGACAATTACTTAAAACAAAGGGGAAAAGCGGATAAACAAAGGATGCAAAAAGAGCCTGCCGGAGGAAGAATAGCTTATTAAAATAAAAAAGGGACACCGTCGTGTCCCCTTTTTTTCATGTTTGGCGTGATATATATAGTCTTGAGAATTAAATGCGTATTATTTATCTGATGTTTTAAGGCTTACCGGTTTGAACAGGAATATGAACAAAAACAATAACACCAATGTACAAGCCGACGAAATAGCGAACAATACCGGCCAGTCACATTTATCGCCATCGCGGAACATGCCGATCAACCAGCCGTTCCATAACGTTCCAATCAGAAAACCGATCCCCCACACCAGGAAGAAAAGCAAACCTTGTGCCTGTGCTTTCATATCTTTTGGTGCTACATTGTCCGTATAGACCTGACCACCGACATAGAACAATCCGAAAATCAAACCGTGTACGATAATTCCAACATAATAGAACCACTGCTGCCCGGTTTCCGCCCCAAAGAAAAAGGCTCCGTAACGAACCAGCATAGCGGCCATACCAAAGATCAACGTATTCTTAATACCCGATTTAACCAGGATAGTCGTAGTAATGATCAGGAAAAACATTTCCGCCAACTGTCCGAAGTTCATCGTCACCGTAATATTTCGTACCTGCTCGTCTGCCAGGATCATAGAACCATATACATGATAAAGCGTAAACGGTATGATCGACAGGAAAGTCAGTATCATAAACACCCGGTAGTTCTTATCTTTCATCAGCGAAAAAGCGCTGAATCCGGTAATATCCATCACCGATATCTTTGAACTCTTTGCTACTGAGGGAGGAGTATGCGGAAGTGTCAAATTAGCAAAAGCGGCTATGAAACAGACACCGGCTCCACAATACATCGGCAGATTCGTATCGTCGAACGCTTCCATTCCTAATAAATGGATAGCCACCAGACTGAATATCCCCGAAGCAACCCAACCGACCGAACCGAACATACGTATACGCGGAAACTGCTCGGACGGAGCATGGCTCATAGCGATCGTACTTGTCAGACTCTGTGTCGGCATGTGACAAAGCATAGCCATTACTACAAAGAACATCAAAGGAAGAAAATCCTTTTGTTGGGCTGCCAGTAAAAGAAAGACACCCGTTAATATATTCAATACTGCTAATATCTTTTCTGCGGCAAAGTAACGATCGGCAATCGCTCCGATAAAAGAAGAAGCCATTGCACCGATAGCCATCGCACTTAATACTAAGGAGACCTGATACACTTCCAGCTTAAGTGTGTGTGAAAGATAGGCAGCCAGTGGCACCCACCAGACAGCACTTAGCATGTACTGAAGAAACATCATCAGGCAAAGCTGAACTTTTGTTCCGATTCTTGTATTAGAATGTAGTGTACTCATGATAGTGAATAAAAAGGTTACTTGTTGTGTTTTCCAATTTCGTTGATCAAAAGTACTCCTTCCTGAAAAGAATCTCTATCCGTTCCGGTTGCATTAATTCCCGTATTTATCTCATTCTATGGCATTCTCACCGGGTATGATACAATTTTTGAAATCCGTGATACAATAAATGAAAAGTCGTAATACAATTTTATATATCTTGCAGTGTCAAACAACAAACTTATTTATGAGCTATCTGAAGTTGATCTTATCTATACTTTTCCTGTCTTGTTCCCACTGGATATTTGCCGATGAAAGCAACTACCTTTTTCGCCATTACCAGGTGGAAAACGGATTAAGTGATAATATGGTGACCTGTTGCATACAGGATAAAAGCGGTTATATATGGATCGGGACACGTGACGGTCTGAACCGTTTCGACGGCTACACATTTAAAGTATTCCGTAACGATGCCGACGATACCGAGTCGCTTGGAAATAACTGGATCACCCATCTGAACTGCGACCACGACGGAAATCTATGGGTAGGGACTCTTTCCGGATTATACCAGTACAACGAAACAAAAGAGTCGTTCCTGCACGTACCCTTTACAAAAAATAAAGGGATCGACCTCTTTCAGTTTGATAAGAACAACCAGTTATGGCTGTTGATGGACGGAACCTTGATACAATATAATATCTCCGACGGACAGTTTCGCATCTTTGCCGGCAACAAAGGGCAGACCTATACCTCTTTTTGTATCATGCCCGACAACTCTATCTGGCTGGGAGACTCGGAAGGTCTTATTTCCCTGTTGAACACGGAAGACGGGACACTCGACTCGTACGACCTCTTTGCACATTCCCCGGCTACAACATCCCGGAAACTGTCCATGCTCTATCAATCGCCTTCTTCCGCCAACATTTATGTAGCCTTCGAACATGACGATGTAAAAATATTCAATGTACTCTCAAAAACCTATCAGGATCTGAATATACAGGAAAAGAATCAACTGACGATCCTGATCAACTGCTTCCTCGAAAAAGACAAAGAAGAACTCTGGATAGGAACAGATTCAGGTTTGTTCATCTACGACCTATTATCGGGAACCTGCAAACGGATCCGGCAAGACCCCCTCGACCCGTATGCCCTTTCAAGCCATTTCATTTCCGCCCTCTTTGAAGACCGGGAGGAAGGTGTTTGGATCTGCTTCCATCAGAACGGCCTGAACTATTACTCACCCTTCCGCCCGTTCAACGTATATTATCCCTGGAACGAGCCGCATTCTTTGAAAGGTGAAGTTATTCGCGACATTTGTAGCGACGCCTATGGTAACAGGTGGATCGGAACGGAAGACGCCGGAGTGAACTGCCTGGAAAAGAAAACAGGGACATTCACGAACTACCAGCCCGTTCCCGGTGTGAAAAGCCTTTCCCATACCAATATCCGCGGACTGGCCGCCTCAGGCGACAATCTCTGGATCGGACATGTAATACACGGCATCGACCTGATGGATATACGGACCCGGAAAGTGATCAAACATTACGACCTGTTGAAAGACACCCGGACAGTCAAAAACAGCACGGTACGCTGCATCAAAGTCCTTCGCGAAGGGGAAGTATTAGTCGGGACAGAAGACGGCATTTTCCGTTACGACTACCTGAACGACCGTTTTGTATATGCCCCCCAGTTTCCACCCTTTGCCGTAAACTGCCTGTATGAAGACCGTTCAGGAAAGATCTGGCTCGGCATGTTCAACCGGAGCTATTACTTCAACACGACCAGCAACACCGGAATGTATCTGCAATACGACAAACTGAATACCCAACGTCACAACTCCGTGAACGATGCCTGCGAAGATAAAGACGGAAATATGTGGTTTGCCACTGTGGAAGGCGTCATCAAATATGACTTCCAGACCGGAGAGTCATTACACTATACCGTAAAGAACGGAATGCCGAGTAACGTAGCTTTCCGTATCCTGCCGGATGAGAACAACAACCTCTGGATCAGCACAGCCAATGGCCTGGTCTGCCTCAACACGCAAACGGAAAAGATCATGACCTATACCGAAGCACACGGTCTTGTCACCCGACAGTTCAACTATAACTCAGCTTTCAAAGATAACGACGGGACGCTTTATTTCGGTACGGTAAAAGGCTTTGTCCATTTCAAACCCACCGATGTAAGGCCGGCCGCCGAAAAAATGGATGTGCACATCAGTTCGCTCGACATACAGAACGGAACAGGCGGAAGAAAGATTATCAACAGTTCTTCCTCCTCCGACGTAAAAAATATTACATTGAACCACAGTCAGTCCACGTTCAACATAAACTTCTCTTCCCTCAACTTCATCGCACCGGGTTCCATACAATATGCCTACCGGATGGTGAGTCTCGACAAGGATTGGATACCGCTTGGCGAACGTAACATCGTGTACTTCACCGAACTGCATCCCGGCGACTATACCTTTGAAGTAAAAGCGGCCAATCTTTCCAATAACTGGGGAGATAAAATAACCCGTTTGCACATAACCGTATTGCCGCCCTGGTGGGTTTCCACTACGGCATACATTATATATTCCGCATTCATTCTGACTATTATCATTTACTTTATCTTTTACTGGCGCCGGAAGAACAAACGTACCATGGCATACAATATGCAAATGTTTGAAAGTAAAAAAGAAAAGGAACTCTACCAGGCTAAGATCGATTTCTTTATCAACATCGCACATGAAATACGTACCCCACTGACCCTGATAAAGAATCCGCTCGAACGTCTATTGAAATCAGACAAGATCGGTGAAAAAGAGAACAATTCGCTGACATTGATGGACAAGAACGTATCCCGCCTACTACTGCTGGTCAATCAGTTATTGGATTTCAGAAAAACTGAAATAGAAGGATACCGCCTGAATTTTGTTCGCACAGAGGTTGTATCGCTACTGACCGAGACAGCCAAACGCTTCCAGGAAATGGCCACAGAAAACAATCTGCTGCTCAACCTCGACCTGACCGTACAGGAACTATATGTATTTGTAGACAGGGAAGCACTCACCAAGATTATGAGCAACCTGTTCTCAAATGCCGTTAAATATGCAGCCGGCAGTATCGTGGTCCGCTTGCAACCGTCTGCCGATTACGAGACTTTCACGATCGACTTTATCAACGACGGTATTCCCGTTCCGGCAGAAATGAGAGAAAGAATATTCGAACCCTTCTACCGTATCAAAGGAAATGAAGACAAACCCGGAACCGGTCTGGGTTTGCCTTTGGCACGCTCATTGGCCGAAATGCATCATGGAACGCTCGAACTGGCTGATACTTCGGGTAACCAGACTGTATTCCGTATCACCTTACCGGTCAAACTGGCTAGTGCCGTCAAAGCAGCCGAAGAAGAGCCACAGCCGCAATCGGAAGCCAGAAAAACCGCTTATACCTGGGAAGAAACTCGTCCGACCCTCCTTATTGTCGAGGATAATAAAGAAATGAGTGCTTTTATCGCCGACGAAGTCAACGAAAACTATAATGTATTGATCGCCGGCAACGGTGTAGAAGCATTGGAACAACTCAAAAAACAAAGTATCCAACTGATCATCAGTGACGTTATGATGCCTGTCATGGATGGCTTCACTCTACTTCAAAGCGTAAAGACAGATCTTGAATTCAGCCATATCCCGGTCATTCTGTTAACGGCTAAAAACACGATGCAGGCCCGTTTGGAAGGGTTAGAGCTGGGAGCAGACGCATATATCGAGAAACCGTTCTCCACCAGCCTGTTGATGGCGCAAATATCCAATTTGCTTTCGAACCGGGATAATATCCGTAAGTTCTATTTCAACTCGCCGATAGCGAATATGAAATCGATGGCCTACACCAAAGCCGATGAAGGCTTTCTTGAAAAGCTGAACGAAATTATCAACGAGAACATCGGTAATCCCGATCTGGATGTCAATATGATTGCCGACCTGATGCACCTGAGCCGCCCGACCTTATACCGCAAGATACGTGCGATATCAGACCTCACCCCCAACGACTTAATCAAGATCAGCCGTTTGAAAAAGGCTGCGGAATTATTACTGCAAGGAAATATGAAGATATACGAGATTTCAGAAGCAGTAGGTTTCAGTTCGCAATCTTATTTCTGGTCAGCCTTTATCAAGCAGTTCGGAATGAGTCCGTCGAAATATGCAAAAGAAAACCGATAGGATAATAACCACAACAAATCAAAAGGGACTGCCACGAAGATGACAGTCCCTTTTCATATATCTCGGTTCTATTTTTCTTATTCCTGGTTTGCCAGGTAATTCTTCAAAGGATTCGTGTACATTTCAAGTATCTTCGTGCGCAGGAATGCTTCGTCTTTATTCGGCAAGACAATCTTATCCAATTGTCCCTGCAGATACTCTTCAAAATGTTTTTTGTCTCTCAACCCGTAGTTACCGCTGAAACGTTTTGTACCGGTCAGCATATCATACGCCACATAGTTGCAAGGATAGAAACGATAATGTTTATAAATTTCCCTATCGATGATAGAAGCGATAGCAGCAACCAATTCATTCTTTTCCATATTCCTATCGAGAGCAGCCAACTGGTCGTTGATCGGTTCCGTCAAGGTGAAGTGAACACGTCCTTTATTATTCAGGATACCCGTCTCCATGCTCAATAAATCGTCACGCTGGCTCTTCACATAATCAGGATCATCGCGTTTCATCTGGAACTCTTTTGCTTTCAGGAAGTCGCACGGATCGTACTCGTAAGAGATAGCAACCGGGAAAATATTCAAATCCATGATGTTGGAAACGATATCCTTCCCTCCGCTCATATTCAACATTTTCAAGACACTACCCTGTGTGCGGTCGTTTGAATCTTTGGCACGGCCTTCGCGCTGCGCGATCCAGATAGATTCTTTCGTTTCATTTATCGTATGACGGATATATGCCGAAAGTTTTTTACTTACATCCAGCATTTGGCGTACAGAGACACCACGTTTTACGATAAAACTGTTATTCAGGCGAACCAGTGTTTCGATCCAGGGACGGATCATCAGGTTATCACCTATCGCTACCTGCGTCATACCATACCCCACATCATACAACATTACATTCAGGAACGAGGCATCCAGAACAATGTCACGGTGATTGGAAATAAACGTACAAGGCTTTTTATCTTTCGGAAGACGGCTTCGTCCGGAGATTGTCAGTGAGAAAGTCGTCTTATTGGCAACCATCATCACAGCTTCGTAAGCCAGCTTCGATTTAAAGTCTTCTTTTGTCTTGAACGAACGCATCGTTTCAGAAAACTCTTCCCAGTTCACATCCGGTTTGATGTACCGGAAGGCCCGCTCGAAATCTTCGTTGGTTACCAGTGCTTCAATAGCATCCTTCACCTCGTCGTTGTTCAGCGGACGAATGTCGTCAAAATTATAGGAAACTTCTGTATCCATATCTTTTTATTATTATTTACCTACCTTTTGCAGTTCATTTTCAATTATGTCAGTCATGACCTCCTTGATGTCCAATCCGGCAGCCCGAACCTGCTGCGGAATAAAGCTGGTAGCCGTCATACCCGGTGTCGTATTTACCTCGAGCATTTTCGGTTTACCGTCTGCTTCGATAATAAAATCAACCCGGATGAGTCCTTTGGCGCCCAGTATGTCATAAATCTTCGATGCTTCGCGTTGTACTTTCTCCGTCAGTTCGGGAGAGATACGAGCCGGAGTTATCTCGTCTGACTCGCCATTATACTTCGCGTTGAAATCAAAGAACTCATTCTTTGTAACCACTTCGGTAAGCGGAAAGACAACTTCCTTCCGGGCAGCCTCCGGGCCGCCACCTACCTTATAACAACCGCAAGTCACTTCTGTTCCTGAAATAAAACTTTCCAGTATGACCTCGTTGCCTTCAGCAAAAGCCTTTGCAATAGCAGGTTGCAATTGTGAAACTTCCTTCACTTTTGTAACGCCGAAACTGCTTCCCCCATCATTCGGTTTCACAAATACCGGCAATCCCAAACGGCCTACAACTTCCTCGTCTGTCACTGTCTGTCCTCTGAACAAACGGATAGAGTCAGATACATTGATCCCGAAACTATGCAAATAATTATTACAAACAAATTTATTAAAGGTAAGAGCGCTGACCAACTGATTGCACGAAGAATAAGGCATCCCTATCATATCGAAGTAGCCTTGTAATCTGCCATCCTCTCCCGGAGTACCGTGAATAGTGATATAAGCAAAGTCGAAGTGCTTCACTTCACCATGCTCCCGGAAACTAAAATCATTTTTATCAATTGGTGTATATTCCCCGCCAGGAAGTTTAACCGCCCATTCGCCTTTCTTAACGATTGCAATATATAAATTATATTTGTCTTTATCAATAAAAGAGTAGATTCCTTCTGCACTTTTTAATGAAACAACAATCTCGGAAGAATCTCCTCCGGCTACAATAGCAATGTTCTTTTTCATTTTTATATTTCTTTAGTATTTGCATATATCCGCCACTTCTCTATCAACTGTGTCATATCAGCGGGAATCTCGGAATCAAAAAACATTTCCTCGCCGGTAGTAGGATGCACAAATCCCAGCGTTTTGGCATGCAGTGCCTGCCGGGGACAGATGGCAAAGCAGTTCTGTACGAACTGTTTATATTTAGTAAAAGTTGTTCCTTTAAGAATCTCGTGCCCACCATACCGTTCATCGTTGAAAAGTGTATGACCGATATATTTCATATGTACACGAATCTGGTGCGTACGTCCGGTTTCCAGGCGACACTTCACTAATGTCACATAACCCAGGCGTTCCAATACGGAATAATGAGTAACGGCCGTTTTTCCCTGATCTCCTTCGGGAAAGACGGTCATCTGCATCCGGTCGCGGGGATCGCGCCCGATATTACCTTCTATGCGGCCTTCATCTTCCTGCACGATTCCCCAGACCAATGCCCGGTATTCGCGCTTGGTCGTCTTATTAAAGAACTGCAGGCTCAGATTAGCCTTTGCTTCCGGTTTCTTGGCGACAACCAATAACCCGGATGTATCTTTATCTATACGATGCACTAATCCCAGCCGGGGATCGGACGGATCATAGGTCGGATCGTCTTTCAGGTACCAGGCCAACGCATTGACCAACGTACCGGTATAATTACCGTGTCCGGGATGCACAACCAGTCCTGCCGGTTTATCAACCACCAGCAAGTCATCGTCTTCGTATATTATTTTAATAGGGATATTTTCAGGAATAATTTCCAGTTCGCGACGGGGACGCGTCATCACGATCGTCACCACATCCTCGGGTTTCACACGGTAATTACTTTTTACCGGCTTGCCGTTTGCCAGGATACAACCCGCATCGGCTGCCAATTGTATCCGGTTGCGGGTGGCACCGAACATACGGTCGACCAGGAATTTGTCTACCCGCAACAAAGACTGTCCGCGATCGGCAACGAAGCGGAAATGTTCATACAGTTGGGGAGTTCCACCTTCCTCTTCCTGTCCTAACAGGTTATCAGCCTGTTCATCATCCATTTCGTCGAAAAATTCATCCATCGTTAAAACCAGTTTTCTTCTTCACTATCCAGCGACTCGACGGGCATAGTCGACAAAGAATCTTCGGGAAGGACTTCGGCCTCGCCACTGCTCACTTTAAGAATCAAAGGAGCGGTGAGCGGGACATGCTCGCCTTTTTCCAACGTTCTTCCACGCAAATCGACAGAAACAGCCAGGTCTTTAAAGTCACCCGGAACATATTCGATCTCCACATTCTCAAATCCACGGGCACGCAATAAGGCGTAGGCCTGGCGGAACGACAAATCTTCCACCTCGGGAATAGTAGCCATCTGCGATGTCAATGCATTTACCGTGATAAATACGATCCGGCCTTCTTTTACCTTCGATCCGGCTGAAGGCACCAACTCCACAATTGCTCCCGGACTAACATCCTTGGAGAATACAGAGTCGATCACATTATAACGTAAGTTGTTATTCTTGAAGAATTCAGCAGCTTCTTCCACCTTCAATCCTTTCACATCCGGTACGAC
>ERZ812616.2074-NODE-2074-length-18566-cov-4.063206_pt1 | contig 18566 bp, 17 predicted proteins | sample MGYA00376249_ERZ812616 | MGnify/ENA primary metagenome ERZ812616 (study PRJEB26924, sample SAMEA4378265) | human gut metagenome | biome: human gut; feature: human-associated habitat; material: faeces | place: China | collected 2013 ... | reverse complement strand
GGCGGCGCTTCCTCCCCTGCATAAATGCAGGGGTTTCTGCGCCGAATTTCTATGATCGACACATTGCTTTCAGTGGACTGGACCGGAATCGTTTTATGGATCTGCGTGGTGGCGCTGATTCTCTGCGGCGTGGCCGGAACCGTGGTGCCGGCTTTGCCCGGTATTCCTATGATTTTTCTAGGCGCATTGCTGGCTGCCTGGATCGGAGACTTTCAACACATTACCTGGGTGCCGTTGGTGGTGCTCGGAGTACTCACCATCATTGGGCTGGCTGTCGATTGGGTAGCTCAGACCATGGGAGCGCAACGGGCGGGTGCTTCGAAATGGGGCATTATGGGCTCTCTGGTCGGTACCGTCGCCGGGCTTTTCATGGGCATTGTCGGCATTCTTTTTATGCCGCTGGTAGGAGCCTTCATCGGGGAATACATTGCGCAGCGCGATTTACGCGTCGCCGGTAATGTCGGCTGGGCGACCTGGGTCGGTATGATGGTGGGAACCGTCGTCAAGCTCGGTCTGTCTTTTGTCATGATCGGCATCATGTGTTTTGCGCTTTGGTTCTGAGTCGAATCTTAAAATGAAGAAACGGGAGGTCGAACGAGTCGACTTCCCGTTTTTCATGGCGCTGCCGTTTAGAGAACTTCGCTGGCGTAGTCAGCCAAACGGCTACGTTCGCCGCGCTGCAGCGTGATGTGGCCTGCATGGGACCATCCGCGGAACTTCTCAACGACGTAGGTGAGCCCTGAGGAACCCTCGGTTAGGTAGGGCGTATCGATCTGCGCGATATTGCCCATGCAGACGATCTTGGTACCCGGACCCGCGCGTGTGATGAGCGTTTTCATCTGCTTGGGCGAGAGGTTCTGTGCCTCGTCAATAATGACGAATTTGTTTAGGAATGTTCTGCCACGCATAAAACTCATGGACTTGATGCGGATGCGGCTACGGATGATGTCGGCCGCGGCGCTTCGTCCCCAGCTGCCGGCACCGCGGTCAGCCTTGTTGAGCACTTCCAGATTGTCTTCCAGAGCGCCCATCCAGGGGGTCATCTTTTCTTCTTCAGTGCCGGGTAAAAAGCCGATTTCCTCACCGACGCTCACTGTGGCACGGGTAAAGATGATTTCGGAAAAGCGGCGCTCTTCCAGAGTTTGTGCAAGCGCTGCCGCCAATGTAATGAGCGTTTTGCCAGTTCCGGCTTGTCCGAGCAGCGTTACAAAATCAATGTCCGGATTCATAAGAAGATTCAGTGCCAGAGACTGTTCCAAATTGCGGGCGTGCACACCCCAGACGGCGTTGCGCGGCTGCATGAAGTCCTTGATTGTACAAAGCGTGGCGACACCTTCGGCAACGCTTTTGACCTGGCCCACAAAAGAGCCGTCTGTCGCCGCGACGAACTGATTGACTGAAAGACTCATTGCCAGCGGACCTTCGAAGCTGTACCAAACGCAGCCGTCGCTTTGCCAGCTCTTGAGGTTGTGAGTTTGCTTTTCCCAGAAGTCGGGTGCGACCGAAGCGCAGCCGGTGAAGATCAGATCGGCGTCGTCAATGGCCTTGTCGTTGAAGTAGTCCTCGGCCGTGAGCCCCATCGCTGTAGCTTTGATGCGGATGTTGATGTCTTTGCTCACGAGCACCACGCGCTTATTGGGAAAGAGCTCGGGCAGGGCGCGCACGACGGCCAAAATCATATTGTCAGCCTTGTCGTGTGGAAGGCCTGCCGGCAGTTCGCGGGGATTGAATCCGAAGTCCTGAAAATAGAGTTTGCCCCGGGCTTCTTTGTTGCCGAGCGCGGCCAGTTCCACGCCGTCTTGAATGGGGCCCGTGCCTGATTCGATCAAGCGATCAATCGTGCGGCTTACCTGACGCGCATTGCGAGCGATGTCGGTTGTACCGGTTTTGTGGTTGTCAAGCTCTTCGAGCGTGACCATCGGCAGATAGACGTCGTGCTCCTGAAAGCGAAAAAGGCATGTCGGATCGTGCAGCAAAACGTTGGTATCCAGTACAAAGATGCGCGGCAGTTGGCCAGTGGAACTCGAACGCGGACTGCGAAGACGGGCGACGTTGGTGGCTTTTTCGGGAATAACGGCAGTTGGTTCGGAAGCAGTGGCAGCCAGGGTTGAAGGAGTTTTCTTGACGGTCTTGCTCGATTTCGCTGTCTTTTGGACTGCAGGTTTTGGAGAGGTCTTGTCTGCAACGCGGCGGGTTCCCTTTACAGCTGGCACCTTAGTTTGGGATTTGGTAGCAGATTTCCGGGAAACGGGCTTTACTATCGGTTCTGTGCCGGAGACATCTGTTTTCTTGCCGTAGGCACTTGCATCGAGAATTGTGCCGCGTTTGCGGGGAGCTTCGGGTAGAGGCATATCGTATCTTTTGTTTTCAGCTAAAAAAGCAGCCGGATCGAAAGAACCGGCTGCAGGTGTTCTTAAGTTTGCTTGAGAATGGACGGGTCTTTGCGCACGGCGGTTCGAATCCCCGTGAAGATGGCGTTGGCAAGTCTGGCCTGATGTCGGGAATCACGCAGGCGGTTTTCTTCCTTGGGATTACTTAAAAACGCCGTTTCAACGAGAATGGACGGCACGCCCTGAGCTTTCAGAACGGCAAATTCTGCGTATTCGACGGACGACTTGTGCAACGGACCGAGTTTGGCGAGTTCCGAGAGCACTTCGTCGCCCAACTGAATGCCGTAGCGCAATTTTGTTTCTGCGAGCATATCCACAACTGTGCTGCGCGCTTGAGAGGCCACGTCCTTAAAAACTGTGCCGCCGATCTCGTCGGCTCGGTTCTGGGTTTGCGCGAGCCAACGTGCCTGCAGGGAAGAGGCGCCCCCCACGCTTAACGTAAAGACCGAGGAACCGTTGGCTTCGGGCTTGATCCAGGCATCAGCGTGAATGCTCACGAAGATGTGTGCTTTTTGTTTAACGGCTACTGCCGCTCGTTTGTGAAGGGGCAGGAACACATCCTTGGTGCGCGTCATCACGGCACGCATGCCGCGTGTGCGGTTGATCTGTGCCTCAAGCTTCTTGGCGATGGCAAGCACCACCGTTTTCTCATAGGTTTTACGACGCTTGCCGATGGCGCCCGGATCTTCGCCGCCGTGGCCCGCGTCAATGACAACCACAAGCGTTTCGGTTTTGCCGGACTTTTTGGGTGGTTTCTTCTGAGTGACGCGCTGCGTTTCCGAGACGGTGTTGGGTTTGCTTTGTTGGCGCTTGACTTCCTTGACGGGATCGGCATCGGCCCCCGTTCTTGCGATGACCTCGCGCATCGTATCGGCGTTGGTCGCTTCCAGGTCGATGATGATGCGGTGACCGAACTGAGCAATCGGCTTGGAATAGTTTACGTCGGCGCGCACATCGTCTTTCAGGTCAAAGACGATGCGTAATACGCTGGGCTTGAACTGGCCGGGGCGGATGCCCGCAATGAATTTGTCCGAACTGTTGAAGTTTTTGAGCGTCTTTTCGATGTTGGCATTCAGCCTCAAGCCTTCGATATCGAGCACCAGACGATAGGGCTTTTTGTTTCGAAGCACCATATAGCTGTACTTGAGCTTGCGGTCGGACTCAACCGAAATGCGCGTACTTTCATCACCCGGCCAGATACGAACCTGCAGTCGGGGAGCTGCAAGCGCTTGAAGCGGCTGAGCGGCAACGGCGCCGACGGCGCCCAGAATCAGTTCTCGACGGGTGGTGCTCATGCGCAAACCTCCATCAGGACCACGCGTCCAAGAGGCGAATATGCTTTAAGGGAGGCGTCTCGCGAGAGATCCTTCACGCTCAACGAGATCTCTAGATCGGCATCAGGCAAATAGGGCGCAGCTTTTTCACTCCACTCGCAGGCCGTAACCATGCCCGGTCCAAAGAGCTCGCGAAAACCTGCTTCATCGAACTCCTCAGCTGACTCGAAGCGGTAAAAGTCAAAGTGATGAAATGCGAGCGTTTTGCCGATCTCGTAGTCTTCCACGAGCTCAAATGTGGGACTGCGCACACGGCCGGTGACACCGCAGGCACGCAAAAGAGCGCGGGTAAAAGTTGTTTTACCAGCGCCGAGCCCGCCGTTTAAGCGAAGGTTGAATCCGTGTTGAGCAATGTCGGATTCATGCGCCAAAAGTGCTTGGGCAACACGTCGGGCAAAAGCTTCCGTGTCTGCCTGTGTCTCGAAAAAAACTGTGATGATGTCGGCCGTTTTCTGCATGAGTGCAAGTGTAGTGCATACGCAAGGCAAACGGCTCGAAAACACAGGTAAAAAGGCGCAAATTCAGGTAACTTACTGCATGGTTTCCACTGTGCCCGCTTGTTTGAGTGCTTCCGGACGCAGTCGCATGGAAATAAGCCATAGCAACAGAACCAGCAGAGCGCAGAAGGCGGAAGCAAGTGCATATTTCCAAGCCGATCCCATCACGATCGGCACCCAGACGGCAGCAGAAAAACAAAATGACGCGGTGATGAAAAACTGTTGAATGGCGGCGGCCATGCCGCGGTTCTTCGGAAAGTAGTCAAGATTCATCGCCATCATGACCGGACGCAGAAGCGCCATGCCCAGCGAATAGAGAACCGGAGCGATCAGAAGAAGTAAAAAACCTGGCTGTGTGAGGTAGTCGAAGACAGCTGCCAGTACGGAGCCCGCGAGAGTCAATAGGGAAACGATGACGATCATGCGTTTGGGGCGCAAACGTTTGGCCAGACGAATGGAGCCCCAGGCACCGGCAAAGGACGCGAAAATGAGCGGAATAGAGAGCCAACCGAATTCGTCGACGTCAAGTCCCATGACTTTGATGACGAAGTCGGCCGAACCTGCGGAATAGAGGATGCCGCCCATGAAAAGAATGCCGTGGGCGACAACGCCCGTCATAAAGGCGCCGTGAGTGAGTCCCTTGGCGTAGTTGCTGCAGATGACCGAGAGATTAAAGGCAGAGCGGTCGGCGGCGTTGAGCGTCTCCGGAATGCGGAAGTAAATGAAGAACGCAATCGACAGCGAATAAACCATCAGGAAAAAAAAACACGGCGTGCCAGCCGAAGTACATGACGATTTGGCCGCCGACGACGGGAGCGAGTGCAGGCCCCGCAGCAAAGAAAAAAGCGATCATTCCGTTGACGTTGGCCGCTTCCGGTCCGCTCCAGTTGTCGCGTACGATCGCTTGCGTGACGACTTGACCGACAGCCGCACCGATGCCTTGCAAAAGCCTCCAGCCGTATAGTGCCCATAGTGACTGACTGAAGGCGGCGCCGACGCTGGCTGCGGCAAACAACAGCATGCCGCCGATAAAAGTTGGACGACGCCCGTAGCTGTCGGAGAAACTTCCTGCCACCAGGCTGAAAAAAGCGTAGGTAAAAAGGTAGATCGTGAGCGACTGCTGAACGGCCACGAAACTTACGCCGTAGTCCTCGGCCATTGCGTGAAAGCCAGGCATGATGCCGTTGGCCGCAAAAGGCCCCAAGCTCGAGGTGAACCCGAGCGCTGCGGCATCGCGAACACGCGGATGGCTGGGGAAAGACTGACGAGGAGGCATCACGACAGGAAAAACAAAAAAGGCGACTGTCTGAAGAATACACCTCAAGGTCGTCCGACAATTGCGTCAAACCGAGCTATTGAGCGAATTTTCCCGAGAAAGAGACGAGTAGAATCGGAAACGTTCCGAAACATATTTGTCGATCAACTTATGTCGGCGCACCGGTGATGTGACGACCGATAACAGCGATGCAGCGAGTAACGATTTCGATTGATGATGAGATAGCTCAGGCTTTTGACGCACTGATTGCCAAACGAGGCTACAAAAACAGGTCCGAAGCATTTCGCGATCTGTTGCGTCGCGAACTGGCGCAGGAACAACTTCATGACTCAAGCCAGACCGAATGTATGGCGGTGGTGAGTTTTGGGTTTGATCATCACGCCAGAAGCTTGCCGGCTCGCATGACAGAACAGCAGCACGAGCACCACGAATCCATCATTGCGAGCATGCATGTGCACGCCTCTCACGAACGCTGCGTTGAGGTGGTCGTGATGCGCGGCAACTACAAAAACATTTCGACGATTGCTCAGGAAATGATCGCGGAGACGGGTATTGAGGACGGCGCCGTGCATTACGTGGCGTTGCCTTCCGGAGGTCACGATCATCAGCACGGACACGAAACGGCAAAGGACTAGAAATGAGTGAAAGCCTTCCAAAGATTGCGGCCTTTATCTTCTTCATCTGGCTCGGGTGGTTCCTGCGCCGCAGAGGAATTTTGAAGGAAAGCGCTTTTCATGCCGTCAGTGGCCTTGTTCTTTACGTTACCATCCCCTGCATCATCATTACGAATCTCAATGGCATCAAGATCGAAGGGATCATGCTGTTGATCGTTTTTCTCGGTTTTCTTTCGAACGTGGCTATGCTCGGCTATGCCTGGTTTCTGACACGTAAGGAGACTGACGAGAAAAAGCGCGACTTTTGGCGCATCAATATGTGCGGATACTCAATCGGCCCGTTGGCCGTGCCGTACATTCAGGCCTTTTATCCTACCACCGGTCTAATGACGGCCTTTATGTTCGACGTGGGTAACGTCATCATGAGCGGCGGTGGAACCTTTGCGATCTTGGCCGGTTCACACGAAAAACAACGCTCGCTGCTGAACGTTCTCAAAGTGATCGGAGGCAAGATGGTGCGCTCCGGACCTCTGATGACCTTTGCTCTGGTTGTCGGCATGAGCGCCCTTGGATTGCGTTTCCCCGATGAAGTGACCACGATTACGAAAGTAGGCGCTCAGGCCAACACGATGCTTGCCATGATCATGATCGGCGAGACAATCGAACTTTCAATGAACCGACAAAAATTGGCAACGATTGTCAAGATTCTGGCCAACCGTTGGCTGCTGTGCATTCTCTTTGCGCTTGCCTGTGCTTATCTGATGCCATTTGAAGGTGAGGTGAGAACCGCCATGGTGCTGATTTGCCTTTCGCCGGTTCCTGCGATGAGTCTGATCTATACGGCGCAACTCGGGTGTGACGTCGGCATGGGCGCCAACCTGAATTCACTTTCCGTTGTGATTTCGATTGCCGTGATGTCAACGGTGCTTCTGATTATGCAATCGGCCGGATTCTGATCTTTGCAGTGTCCGGCCGACGAAGGAAGCGTTCAGCAGCGTATATCAGGCTTTGTTGGCTTCGGCGTAATCGCTTTCGGATACGGCTTCGAGCCAAATCGCCTTATTGTTGGGAACGTTGGTTTCCACCGAGATGTGCGTCATGGGGTGCTTGTTACAGGCACCGTGCCAGTGTTCGACGTCAGGAGCGATTTGCACTACATCGCCCTTTTTGATGCGACGCGCCGGTTTGCCTCGTTCCTGATAAAGGCCTTCTCCGGCCAGAACCAAAAGGATTTGACCTCCCGTGTGTTTGTGCCAGAAGGTTCGGCAGCTAGGCTCAAACGTCACGTTGCCGATCGGGCAATTGAATACAGGCTCGGTGTTGAGCATCGTGAGGTAGGACGTGCCCGTGAAGAATTTGCCGTAGGGATTGACCGGACCCTGCGGGAACACCGTGTCGAAATCTTTTGGAATTGGAGCGGCCGAAAGAGATCCGGCGGCACCGCTTGCAAGAGCGGCAGCCGAAGCCAATGCAAAATGTCTGCGAGTCATCATCTGTGTACTCCTTGAAAAGGAAGTGTTTCATTGATACGTATCATCGGTCCAACGTGTTGGCGTTGCGGCTTGTCTTTGCCGAAATGAGAAAAACAGACAGTGTTTTGCTATTTCTAGGAAAACGGATGAATTGACAAACGGACTCGATACTTTTTGATGTTCGAAAAAGGACGGTGGTTCGCGTTGGCTTGGTAGAATTGCGCCGCATCCAAAAAGGAAAGAAAAAACAAAGACGAAATGGCAAAAAATAAAAACAATGCAACGCCGCTCATTCGCAACAAACGCGCGACTTTCGACTACACGATCGAGGAGCGTTTCGAGGCAGGGTTGCAGTTGCGTGGCTGGGAAGTCAAGAGTGTCCGAGCTGGTCGCGCCACGATCAATCTGTCGCATGTGTATGTGCGCGACGGGGAGTTGTTTCTCTGCAATGCGAGCTTTACGCCTGCTGATCAAGTGTGTACGCATGAAAAAACGGAAATCACCCGTACGCGTAAGCTTCTGATGCACCGCCGCGAGATTGATCGTTTGGTCGGTAAAGTTGATCGTTCGGGCTACGCGTTGGTACCGCTTGACCTGCATTTTTCCAAGGGACGCGTCAAACTGGCGCTGGCGCTTGGTCGAGGCAAGCGAGAATTTGAAAAACGCGACGATGAAAGCAAGCGTGAATGGAAGCGCGATCAGTCTCGTCTCATGAAAAACGACATGCGAAGCGGCAAACCCCGACAGAACTACAATGATTAGAGAAGACTATGACAACGGAACTTGCGACGATCGACAAGAGCCTCGAAGAAAAGGTTGTTTCCGAAGAGGAAGTCTATTCGGGCAGACTGCTGCATGTGGTTCGTCGGGCCGTGCACTTACCCGATGGAAGAACCTCGGGACGCGAAATGATCTTGCATCCGGGAGCTTCAGCGATCGTTGTGCTCGATGACGACAACTGCACGGTGCTTGAGCGCCAATGGCGCTGTCCCCTGGATCGGGCGTTCTGGGAAATCCCGGCAGGCAAAATAGACAAGGGTGAGGATCCGTTTGAAACGGCTCGCCGAGAACTCGAGGAAGAAACCGGTCTTGCGGCTGAGAAGTGGGTTGAGCTCGGCACGATCCACAATGCCATCGGCTACAGCAACGAGCGCATCGTCATTTATCTCGCGCGGGGCATTCGCACTGCAGAAAACGGCCAAAAGCTTGATGCGGGCGAGTTCCTCACGTTGCATCGCCTGTCGTTTGAAGAGGCCATTGCCAAGACACGCAACGGCGAAATTACGGACGTAAAGACGTTGGTGGGCCTTACCTGGGCCAAGGACTATCTGCAGGGTAATTTGCCGCAGGCTATCGTCAAGCGGGCATAACAAAACGCCTCGCAAAAGCGAGGCGTTTTGAAGCGAAGAAAAAGCCGATTTACCACAAGCTCGGCAGCCAGGAATCGTCTTCTTCAGCCTTGGGTTTGACCTTGTTGAGTTCGATGACGCGGCGCGTATCCTTCTCAAGATCGTACATGCCCAGTTCGTGATAGCAATCGGCAATCAACAATAACGCATCGTCGCGAGCGGCCGTGGTCTGGAAGTCGGAAATCACGACTTTGGCGCGGTTGATGGCGGCGATGTAGGCTTTACGGTCGTAATAAAAGCGGGCCGTGGCAAGCTGATGGTTGGCCTGAGCATTGACCAGTTCGTGCATACGGCGACGAGCTTCGGGCGCGTAGCGGGAGTCCGGGAAGCGGGCGACGAGTTCTTTGAAAATGTCAAAGGCATCGCGGGCGGCCTGAGCATCGCGGTCGGCGAGGTCCTGTGTGGTGAGTTCGGCAAGCCAGCCGTCGCGCTCGTTGAGTGTGGCAAGCGCTTTCAAGTAAAGTGCGTAGTCGCTGTTGGGATGATTGGGATAGGCGCGAAGGAAGCGATCAAGCTGCAAAACGGCGCCGGCAGCGTCGTCGTCCTTATAGTTGACGTACGCCAGATCAATCTGAGCTTGCTGAGCGTAAGAGCCGAAAGGATAGCGAGCTTCGAGCTTGGTATAGTAGTCGCGCGCCACTTCCCAGGTGCCTTCGCTGACGGCCGCACGGGCTTCGGTGTAAAGCTGATTGGCGGTCCAATCGCGGGTAGGATCGATTTCAATGGACTGCAGCCAGGAGCAGCCGCTCAAGGCGACTGCCGTGCAGAGCAGGGAAATTTTTGTAAGACGCACTAAGTTACTGGAATTCATGACCACGAAAAAGCAACCTGAAAATCAATTGGGCGATTATATCTGCGAAGAGCCCGTCCAAGCGCTTGAATCTGAAGATGATGTGGATAATACCGCAGAGCCAGACGTCTATGAAATTGAAGGTTTTCCTGTAGGGGAGCGACTCGATAAGGTTCTGGCCACATTGATTCCGTCGGTGAGTCGAGCTCGCCTTCAGAAATGGATTGAAGCCGGGGCAGTGCTCGTCAACGGAGAAACTGCTTCGGGCGTTCGCATGAAAGTGGCAGACGGCGACGAATTGATCGTCACGCCGCAGCCTGCTCCCGAAGACACGGCATATGTGGCCGAAGACGGTATCGCGTTTGAAGTGCTCTACGAAGACGATGACATCATCGTTGTCAATAAGCCTGCGGGACTTGTGGTACATCCCGCTGCTGGACACTGGAACGGCACGCTTTTAAACGGACTTCTTTTCCGCTATCCCGAATTGGCGCGCGTGAGCCGTGCGGGCATTGTGCACCGTTTGGATAAGGAAACGTCGGGATTGATGGTGGTTGCGCGCAATGAGGCGGCGCGTACTGATCTGGTTCGCCAACTTCAGGCACGCACCGTCGGCCGCGAATATTGGGCCATTGTGCTGGGACTTGCGCCAGAAGCCGGGTACGTTGATCGTTCCATTGGTCGCGATCCGCGCTCGCCCATTAAGTTTTGCTGTCGCGGTGGTCAGGGCAGTCGTCCGGCCAAAACACGCGTGCGGCTTGTGGATTCGACCCGTGTGGCCGGTCGCGTGGTGAGTTGGGTGGCCTGTCGTCTGGAAACAGGTCGCACGCATCAGATCCGTGTGCATTTGACAAGCGTGGGCCTGCCGCTGTTGGGCGATCCGCTTTATCGAACCAATGCTTCGGTGTTGCCGGATGAAGCCGGAGTCGCAGCGGCTTTCAACCGTCAGGCGCTGCATGCGAGTCGCTTGATTCTGAAGCATCCTGGCACGGGTGAAACCTGCGAGTGGTTTGCGCCGCCGCCGGAGGATATGTGCGAGCTGATGGAGGCTTTGGATTTCGGGCCGATTGATGCGCCGGTGACGGTCTTTGAAGAAAACGCCGCACCCCAAATGCCCGACTTCGGGCCGATGGTCTACGAAGGCGAAGCCGACGATTGACGAAAGAATGGGAGGCGGTCCGAATCAAACGAACAGACCGCAATGGAGAAAAACAAATGATCAACTGGAAGAATGAACTCGGCGTGATTCGTCCCGAATTCGGTGCCGGCGTCAAGGCTTTTTTCACCGAGCGTCTGGGTGGCGTTTCCTCTGGGCCGTGGGGTGGCGTTGATGGCATCATGGGGCTGAACGTCGGCAGCCGAGTGGGCGACAACAGCAGTTGCGTGCGCATGAATCGCTCGATTGTGGCCGATTTGTGCCCGGCGGAACCCCGTTGGATGACGCAGGTCCATGGTATTGCGGTGGTAAACGCAGAAGATGTGACAGACGAATCTGTACAGGCCGACGCTCAAATCACGACGCAACCGGAAACGGTTTGCGTGGTGCAGGTGGCCGACTGCCTGCCGGTGCTGTTGGCCGACCGGCAGGGACGAGTTGTTGGCGCTGTTCACGCCGGTTGGAAGAGTCTGGTTGCCGGCGTGATCGAAGCCTCTGTCGCAGCGATGCGTGCCAAGGTTCCCGACTGCAAGCTCAAGGCTTGGCTCGGACCGCGCATCGGTTTTGATGACTTTGAAGTCGGGACTGAAGTGGCCGATGTGTTCCGTACCAACTATCCTGAAGTTGCCGACGGCATCAAGCCTAAGGACGAAAAATTCTGTGTGGATTTGGCAGCCTATGCCAAGGCGGCCTTGAACAAAGTCGGCGTCGAAGATATTGAGGATTGTGCTCTTTCAACCGTCGCCGATGCACAGCGCTTCTTCAGCTATCGCCGCGACGGCGAACAGACCGGGCGGCACGCGGCTGTCATTTGGATCGAAAAGTAAGGAATAACAATGGCAGGAATGCAAAAAGGACGAATCGGTCGCGTTGGCTTTGTGAGCTTGGGCTGCCCCAAGGCTTTGGTGGACACCGAGCGCATCGTGACGGAACTGCGTGCCGAAGGCTACATTATTGCCGCCGACTACAAGGAAGCCGATCTGGTGATCGTCAATACCTGTGCCTTCATTGACGCGGCGGTGGCCGAAAGTCTGGAGGCCATCACGGAGGCCTTGCGTGAAAACGGTCGTGTGATTGTTACTGGATGCTTGGGCGGCAAGAAAAACGCCAACGGCGAAAGCTGGCTGATGGATCGCGTTCCGAGGGTACTTGGTATCACAGGGCCGGACAGTCTGGAGGAGACGCTCGCGCTGGTGCACGCGCATTTGCCGCGTCCGCACGAGCCTTTTGACGATTTGGTACCGGCGGCAGGGTTGAAGCTCACGCCGGCGCACTACGCCTATCTAAAGATTAGCGAAGGCTGTTCGCATCACTGCACGTTTTGCATCATTCCGGACTTGCGCGGTGATTTGGTGAGTCGTCCGATTGGCGACGTGCTTCGCGAAGCAGAAAACCTTGTCAAGGGCGGTGTCAAAGAGCTTTTGGTGATCAGCCAGGATACGGCAGCCTATGGTTTGGACGTGAAGTATCGAACGGGGTTTGCGGGAGGCCGTCCGGTTAAGACTCGATTGCTTGAATTGGCTCGGGAACTTGGCAAGCTAGACGCCTGGGTACGCCTGCATTATGTATACCCGTATCCGTCGACGGACGCAGTGGTTGAGCTGATGGCTGAGGGACTGATCTTGCCGTACCTGGATGTGCCGTTTCAGCATGCGCATCCCCGTGTGCTAAAGGCCATGAAGCGTCCTGCAAGTGCCGAAAAGAATCTCGAGCGCATCGCGGCTTGGCGTGCGGTGTGTCCCGATATCACGATCCGTTCGACTTTTATCACCGGTTTTCCCGGAGAAACGGAAGAAGAGTTTGAGTATCTGTTGGACTTCCTGAGAGAAGCGCGTCTGGATCGCGTCGGCTGCTTTGCCTACAGTCCCGTGGAAGGCGCTCAGGCCAATGCTTTACCCGGACAGCTTCCTGACGAAGTGAGAGAAGATCGCCGTCGTCGCTTCATGGAAGTGCAAGCTGAGATTTCGTCTGAGATTCTCAGGCAGAAAGTGGGCTCCGTCAGGCGTGTCATCATTGACGAACCCGAGGACGAAGACGGCGTTGCCGTTGGTCGCACTACGGCTGATGCGCCGGACATTGACGGCGTGGTGTATGTGACGACAGACAAGCATCTCAAGCCTGGAGATTTCGTGGACGTGCGCATCACCGATAGTCGTGAACACGATTTGATCGGACGTCACGTTGTTTCTGAGTGAGTGCCAAAGTAGGTCAAAGCTGGTTTGAGAGGTTCAAAATTGGCCTGATTGCCTTCGGATGACGAATTTGGAGCTAGTGATTACCCTAGCATGGAAAGCCGCAGCGGACGGAAAGTCTCCTGCGGTTTTTTATGTTAATTCTGTCTTAAGGCCTGTTTCATGCGGGTTTTAAGACAGATATAAGAATCGGAAGTGAAAAACTGACTGAAACGGTAAGCTAATTTGGGAAGAAAGATGCTGAATTGACAGTATTTTTTTCTGTGAGAAAATCCGTCAAGCGACTTTTACACGCGGAAGCGACCCCAAGCGCATTCCGATTCCAAAACAAGCATGAGAAGTCGCGATAAGGAGAGACGAGATGACAAAACACAATTTCGTTCAGGCCTGCGTAGCACTTGCAGTGGCGGTGGCGTTTGCTCCCGCCGTTAACGCGGCTCCTGAAAAAGTTGACACGAAGACTTGCGTGGCCTGCCACAGCAACATCGGCGGCTTCCACAAGTCCGGTGCTCACAAGAAAGTTTCTTGCACGAGCTGCCACTCCGGCCTCACCAAGCATGTGAGTGCACCGAGCAAGGATACGCGTCCGGTAACGAGCATGGATCCCAAGACTTGCGGTTCCTGCCATCCGGCTCAATTCAAGTCGATGTACACGATCAATGAAGAACGCACGCCGCGTTTCTCCAAGAAGAACAGCGCCAGCGTTGCGCCCAATCCGTTCTTCGACCGTGCTTTGGGGGCGCATGGTTTTACGAAAGAACACGATTTGCCGCGTAGCCACGCGTTTGCCGCACTTGACCAGTATCTGTGCGATCGCGCCTTCGGCGGTCGCTTTGTGCCGAAGGACGGCTGGATGTATCTCGGTCAGGGAGACGGGGCTTTCCGTGTTTGGGATGTTATAAACGACAAGTATCCTGAAGATAACGCCCAAAAGCCTCGTCGTCCGGGAACGGCCGCTGCGGGCAACCCGGTTTGCTGGACTTGCAAGTCGACCGATCTGATGCTTGACTGGGCATACCTCGGCGAAAAACATCCCGAAGCCAAGTTCTCACGTCAATCCAATGTTGTCGACGTGATGCGCAACATCAATCATGCCGTGAATTGCAACTTCTGCCACGATCCTCACAGCGCCAAGCCGCGTATTGTTCGTGACGGTCTGATCCAGGCTCTGACCCGTACGGATATTCCGAGCCTCTACAGCGAAGATCCGAAGGCCACCAAGATCAACGTGATTGACATGGGCGTCCGCGGCTTTACCCGCAAGATCGCCACGATGGAAAAGGCCGACAGCAAGCTGATGTGCGCTCAGTGCCATGTCGAATACAACTGTAACCCGGGCTTTGATCCGAAGACCGGCAAGGCGATCGGCATGAGCGATGTCCGCACGAACCTCTTCCCGTTCGTTGACGTCACGAAGATTGATGACTTCTATGCCAAGGTTGGCTTCAAGGACTTCAAGCACAATGTGACCGGTGCCGCTCTCACGAAGATGCAACATCCGGACGTTGAAACGTACTGGAACTCCACGCACGACAAGGCTGGCGTCGGTTGTGCAGACTGCCACATGCCCAAGATGAAAGACAAGAAGACCGGCAAGGTTTACACGAGCCACTGGTCGACGACTCCGCGTCACTATATGAAGCAGACCTGCTTGCAGTGCCACAAGGACAAGACCGAGAAGCAGCTTAACCGCGTGATCGACGGTATGAAGGGCTACTACGACGGTAAACTGCGCGAGGCCGAAAGCCGCATGACCGACATGTTCAACGCCTTTGATCTCGCTTTGGCGATGGGCGTTAGCGACGAAGTCCTCAATCAGGCTCGTGAACTTCACTCCGTCGCCCACACCAATTGGGAATGGTGGACGGCTGTGAACGGTGCATGGTTCCACAATCCTGAAGCAGCTCAGCTCTCGCTTGCCAAGTGCGCTGATGCCGCTCAGAAGGCTACGAAGATCCTGCGCGACGCCATGGTCGCCAAGAATAAGAAGTAATCCGCTTCCGTAGTCAAAACGAAAAAGGGGTGCCCCGGTTTTTCGAGGCGCCCTTTTTTTCAACGTAAAATCGGACACATGACTTTTGAAGCGACTTTTTGGTTTGTTGCTGCGCTTTTGAGCGCTGTGGCGGTGTTTTCCGTTCTATGGGCGCTGATGCGCAAAGCGCCGTACGAAGACGGCAGTCTTACGCAGGAGCTTTCTCGTGAAGCGCTTGCTGAGCAGTTGCGTGTGCTCGATGAGGAACGCGCGGCAGGACTTGTCACCGATACGATTTATGAGTCGAGTGTTACTGACGTTCAGCGTCGGGCGCTTGAAGAACTTGCGATCGATGAAAAACGCGAGAAACGTGCTGCGCCGTTTGGCAAAGCCTTTGCTGTCGGTTTGGCTGTTGTGGTGGCCGGAAGCGCGTTTGCTCTCTACAAAGGCCTGGGTTCGCCTTCGCTGATCAATTTTGTTTCTGACTCTCCCAAACAGGGCATCATGCAGGCCGATGGAACACTCGGCAGTACCGAAGGCCTCTATGATGAAGAGTCGCTTGGCGCCTACCTCAAGGACAATGGCAAAGACGAACGAGCATGGGTTCTTTTCGCACGTCTTAAGGTGCATAAACAGGCATGGAAGGAAGCAGCCGACGCGTATAAAAAAGCCGTTGATCTCGGCGGATTCGTTGCCAAGGACGCCAACGTTTTGGTGGAATACGCCGCAGCCTTGATCAGCCAGGAAACCAGGGATACGTACATCCAAAGTTTGGCGGTGCTTGATCAGGCGCTTGCGATTGACAACAAGCTTTTGTCCGCTCGAGAGCTCTATGCCATCAGTTCTTTAGAGCTCGGACATTGGAAAGAGGCTCGAGAAAGCATTGAATACCTGCTTTCTCAGATGTCGATGGATAACCCAGTCTATGAGCGATTGGCTCAGACGGGGGCATATGCGGCTGAGCAAGAGCGAAAAGAAGCGCAGACTGAGAAATCCTCGCAACAGTGAAAAAATTCACGCCCGATGTCAGACGTGTGTGTCTCTCTTATTTGGCGGCGGGATGGCGCTGTCGTTTGGTGATGACGCTTGCTGTGCAACCGGCGGCCAAAATCAAAAGCATTCCGACCAAAGCCACAGGCGGAAGCGCTTCTTTGAAAAAGACCACACTGATGATTTCCGCAAAAGGAATGACGGCAAACTGAAAGCACGCCGTCAGCATCATATTGCCGTAGGCGAAGGCGCGCGTCATGGCCACCTGTGCGAGCACTGCCGTGATGCCTACGCCAAGCAGTCCGGTCCAGACATCCATGTCGTGCATTTTGAGGCCGCCCTCCAGGACGTAGCAACCGGCCAATCCCCAGATTGTTCCGACAAGCGAGAAATAGAACACGATGCGAAGCGATGGCTCACGCAAGCGACCGAGTTGGGCGATTTGAAAGAAGATGAAGGGGCCCAGAGCGCCTGCAAAAAGGCCCATTAACGCGTAAGGAAGCTCGTCAGACGCAATCGAAGGCTGCAGGATCAAACACACGCCGATAAAACCCACACAAATGGCAGCAGCAAGTGACCATGGCGCTTTTTGGTGATGCATGAGAGCCGTGACCACAAAGGTGGCGGCAATAAAAAGCGGCGCCGTGTAGTTGAGTGTGACGGCTGTTCCCAGGGGAAGGTGCCCCATTGTGAAAAACCAAATGGTGAAAGCCAGAGTCCCCAGGACAGAACGCTTAATATGCCCGAAGAGATACTTGGTGTGCGGCGTCTGACCTTGAATGAACATTACGATTGCGATAAAGACCAAACCAATGAGTGAGCGGTAAAAAACAATCTCAAACGTGCCGGCTTCACCAGCGGACATTTTTACAAGTGAACTCATGGTCGCAAAAAGCATTGCGGCCACAAGCATCCAGCACGATTGAAGCATGATCTCGAAAAGTGGTAACAGGTGATTGAAAAGAAAGTTTTTCTACAAGGTCTCCGACCGATTATATGCCCGAGTCGAGGGTGAAATTTGGGAAAAAGCCAGATGCGAAAAACCCGCTCCAGCGAACTGAAGCGGGTTGAACTAATCCATCAATCTCAAGAAGAGATCAGACTAGAAGCGGTGACGCAGACCGACGTAGAAGGAATAAGCAGAGGGATCCTGTTCCAAGGTTCCTGATTCACGACTGGTGTCCTCATTGTCCTGCATATAAGAAGCAACACCGTACACATCTGTGCGTTTGCTGAACGGATAAGAGTAACCAGCACTCACGACATAACGCTGAATCTCAAAGTCTCGGAAGCCAGCTATATTCTGAGAAAGAGCTTTATCCAAGCTGTCAGCCGCATCTGCATCCACATAGCCGAGACCAAACATCACCCTGCCGCCGGCAAGCGGGGCGTCGCCCGATAGGCTAATGCCGTAGCCTTTTAGCTTTGCAATATCGTTGATGGATAGATCGAAGCCGCTGATACCAAGATCTCTGACATCATTGGCTCGGCAGATAGGACCGCCCAGCGAAGACAAACGGACTTCATCGAAGTACTGAGCGCCAAGGTAAATCTTGACGACATCGAAATCGTAGCTACCGCCCAATGTAACCGTCAGACTGTCATCAATGTCGTCTCCGTTGTTCGGCCATTCCCCTTTGCTGAATTTAGCTGTTTTATAGTTGATTGAATCGACTGCAAAGTAACCGGCAAACGGACCGTTGTTGTAGGTGACGCCGAGCGAATAGAAGCGGTTGCTCGAGGACTCGTTTTCATTGTCGTTCGAACCCATGCCGTATTGGGTGAACAACTTGAAACCGGCAAAGTCCGGGGTCTCGTAGGCAATCATGTTGTCCCACTGGCCTGCGAGCGAGAAAACGTTCGAAGCCTGGGCGGTAAATTCACCGTACGAAGTTCCGAAGGCGTTGATCATGCCGACTTTGGACCAGGAGGATTGGCCGCTGTTGAGGGCCCCCATTCGGCCAAAAGCGAGCTTGCCGAAACTACCTTCCAAGAACAGGCTTGATTCACGGTTAAACATGACACCGGTGGAGTCTTCAGAACCGTCGTCGGAGTCAAAGCCGTTTTCGAGAATGAAGCCCACGGTCAGACCGTTTCCGAGGTCTTCCGTGCCTTTCAGTCCCCAACGGGAACCGGAGCCGACGCCGGACTTCATTTCAAACGAGTCAACATCATCGACACCGGAAGTGTCCATATCGATGTGGCTGTAGCCAACCCCCGTATCCAGGATGCCGTAGAGCTGAACGTCCGCGGCAAGAGCGGAGCCGGCAAAGGCACCGAGAACAGACACGGCAACTAAAGTTTTTTTCATGAAAAATCTCCCTGTTATCGAGCCTGCTTTTTTGTAGCATTTACTCAGTCGCTCAACGAAGGCGACATGGCATATGCTCTGCGCCGATGGCATCGGCCCAGAAAAGGGTTTGCTAGTTGACTAAAAATCTACCAAATCTCCCATAACGGGTTCCATAGCAACG
>ERZ812616.2061-NODE-2061-length-18636-cov-2.960982_pt1 | contig 18636 bp, 11 predicted proteins | sample MGYA00376249_ERZ812616 | MGnify/ENA primary metagenome ERZ812616 (study PRJEB26924, sample SAMEA4378265) | human gut metagenome | biome: human gut; feature: human-associated habitat; material: faeces | place: China | collected 2013 ... | reverse complement strand
ATTGTCTCGTACATTCAATACATCATTAACAACATTGGTTGTTGTACTTTGTATCTTTATCCTCGGTGGTAGCACAATCCGTAGCTTTACGTTCGCTATCCTGCTGGGTATCGTAGTCGGAACATATTCAACATTGTTCATTGCAACTCCGATCGCATACGAAATACAGAAAAGAAAGATCAATAAGAAAGCGGCTGCTGAATTAGCAAAATAAGAAGCAGTTACGATAAGATAAAGAAGAGGCTGTCTAGTTTTTTTAGGCAGCCTCTTTTTGCTTTTATTATGCTTCTAAACATATATGTGAAATTGCTCAAACGTAAGGAAATAATTACCTTGTAGGCCACTTATAGGATGTTTTTCTGACAGATTGTAAGTAATAGATAAATGTCATCAGTTATGCAAATACATCTTGGTCGCCAACTACCGGAATATCCTTCTTTTGTTGCCGGTATCCGCCGCGCTCCTGATCGCGGCTATACGCTTACGTCCACACAAACCGAAACAGCATTGAAAAATGCTTTAAGGTATGTACCCAATGAACTTCATGCAACGTTAGCCCCCGAATTTATGGAGGAACTTCTTACCCGTGGAAGGATATACGGCTATCGTTATCGTCCCGAGGGAGATTTGAAAGCACGTTCGATTGAAGATTATAAAGGGAATTGCCTGGAAGGGAAAGCTTTTCAGGTGATGATAGATAACAATCTCTGTTTCGATATTGCCTTGTATCCCTACGAATTGGTTACTTATGGCGAAACCGGTCAAGTTTGTCAGAACTGGATGCAATACCGGCTTATCAAGCAGTATCTGGAAGTAATGACACAGGAACAGACACTGGTTATCGAGTCAGGCCATCCTTTGGGATTGTTCCGGTCGAAGCCGGAAGCTCCGCGGGTCATCATCACAAATTCGATGATGGTCGGTTTGTTCGACAACCAGAAAGACTGGCATATTGCCGCCCAGATGGGAGTGGCTAATTATGGACAGATGACGGCCGGAGGATGGATGTACATCGGTCCGCAAGGTATCGTTCATGGTACGTTCAATACGCTATTGAATGCCGGTCGCCTGAAATTAGGCATCCCGCAGGATAAAGACCTTAGAGGCCATCTTTTTGTCTCTTCCGGGTTGGGCGGTATGAGCGGGGCACAACCGAAAGCAGCGGTTATAGCCGGGGCAGCCTGCATTGTTGCCGAAGTCGACTTTTCACGTATCGAGACACGGCGTTCACAAGGATGGGTACAGCTGGTTACTGCTGATAAAGCGGAGGCTTTCCGTTTGGCAAAGAAAGCGCAGGCTGCGAAAGAGCCGCTTTCGATAGCCTTTCATGGTAACATTGTCGACCTGCTGGAATATGCCGGAGCGGAATCTGTTCATATCGATCTCTTGAGTGACCAGACATCCTGCCATGCCGTCTACGAAGGTGGCTATTGTCCGGCAGGAATCAGTTTTGAGGAACGGACACGGCTGTTGTCGGATGATCATGATAGGTTTTGTACTTTAGTCGATCAGTCGTTATGCAGGCATTATGAGATAATAAAGAAGCTGGTGGCCTCGGGTACCTATTTCTTCGATTATGGCAATTCATTTATGAAAGCGATTTACGATGCCGGGGTAAAAGAAATATCCAGGAACGGAATAGATGAGAAAGACGGTTTTATCTGGCCTTCTTATGTGGAAGATATTATGGGGCCTGAACTGTTCGATTACGGCTATGGACCTTTCCGCTGGGTATGCCTGAGCGGTAAACATGAAGATTTAATAAAAACAGACCATGCGGCAATGGATTGTATCGATCCGGAACGCAGGGGACAGGACCGGGATAATTATAACTGGATACGCGATGCCGAAAAGAACCGGCTGGTGGTCGGTACGCAGGCCCGTATCTTGTATCAGGATGCTGAAGGGCGGTTGAAGATAGCTCTCCGCTTTAACCGGATGGTACGTGATGGTGAGATCGGCCCTGTTATGTTAGGCCGCGACCACCACGACGTAAGTGGAACAGATTCGCCTTTCCGTGAAACAGCCAATATTTATGACGGTAGTAACGTAATGGCCGATATGGCCGTGCAATGTTTTGCCGGAAATGCTGCACGTGGAATGAGCCTGGTTGCTCTCCATAACGGTGGAGGAGTAGGAATCGGTAAGGCTATAAACGGTGGCTTCGGCATGTTGCTCGACGGAAGCGAACGGGTGGACGAAATATTACGTTCTGCCATGCTGTGGGATGTCATGGGAGGGGTGGCACGCCGGTCATGGGCCCGTAACCCGCATGCAATCGAGACCTGTGAAGTATTTAATAAGAAAAATGAAGATCAGTATCATATAACGATTCCTTATATTCCACAGGAAACGTTGATACACCAAATAGTAGAGACCTCTTTAAATATCTGAAGTTATGAGTAGTTGGAGTAAGATAATGGAATGTGTTCCCAATTTTAGTGAAGGAAGAGATTTGGGGAAGATAGAAAAAATAATAGAGCCATTCAGAGCCAGACAGGGAGTCAAATTGTTAGATTATAGTAATGATGAAGATCATAACCGTCTGGTGGTAACCGTGGTCGGTGAACCCGAGGCATTGAAGGCTGCTCTGCTGGAAGCTGTCGGACAGGCTGTAGCGTTAATAGATCTGACTTGTCATACCGGACAGCATCCGAGGATGGGAGCTGTCGATGTCGTACCGTTCATTCCTATTAAAGGATGTACGATGGAGGAAGCAGTCGGTTTATCGAAGGAGGTAGGCGAACAGATCGCTGCTTTGTATAATGTGCCTGTATTCCTTTATGAAAAGTCGGCCTCGGCCCCTTACCGTGAAAACCTGGCAGCTGTCAGGAAAGGCGAGTTTGAAGGAATGGCGGATAAGATTAAATTGCCGGAATGGCAACCGGACTTTGGACCGGCCGAACGCCACCCGACAGCCGGAACCGTTGCTGTGGGCGCACGCATGCCGCTGGTAGCTTATAATGTGAATCTCGGTACGGCAAATCTGGAAATAGCTAGCGATATCGCGAAGAAGATCCGTTTTATAGGCGGTGGCCTGCGTTATTGCAAAGCTATGGGAGTAGAGTTGAAAGAGCGCGGAATCACACAGGTTTCCATAAATATGACCGATTATACCCGTACGGCCCTGTACCGTGCATTCGAATTGGTCAAGGTGGAAGCACGGCGTTACGGAGTGCCGGTGGTTGGAAGTGAGATAATCGGATTGGTTCCGATGGAAGCATTGATCGATACGGCGTCTTTTTACCTGGGGTTGGAGAACTTTTCGATGAACCAGGTGTTAGAAGCCAGAATAATGGAATAAAACATGAAAGGAGATAAATTACTGATAAGAAATGCATCGCAGGTCGTTACCTGCTCCGGTTTTCAGGCAAAGAAAGGTTCGGAAATGTCCGACCTGCATGTGATTGAAGATGGAGCGGTAGTCGTATCCGGCGGTATAATCACACATGTCGGCTCAACCAAAGATATTTTACGACAGGTCGATGTGGAGGAATACCTTGAGATTGATGCCAGTGGCCGGGCACTTCTTCCCGGTTTCGTGGATAGTCATACTCATTTTATTTTCGGAGGCTACCGGGAAGAAGAGTTTTCTTGGCGGTTGAAAGGGGATAGTTATATGTCGATCATGGAACGCGGCGGCGGTATAGCCAATACGGTCAATGCCACTCGCGATTGCGACTTCGAGCAATTGTGGAGCATCGGCTACGAGCGGCTCGACGAGATGCTCGATATGGGTGTTACGACAGTAGAAGGAAAAAGTGGATACGGGCTTGATTTCGAAACGGAATTAAGGCAACTGCGCGTTATGGCCGACCTGAACGAGGAACATCCGGTAGACGTGGTTTCCACCTATTTGGGTGCTCATGCCACTCCTCCCGAGTATACCCATCAGACAGACGACTATATCACTTATATGATCGAGCAGGTATTGCCGGAGCTTCGTTTGGAAAGAACAGTTACCTTTTGTGATGTCTTTTGCGAACAAGGTGTATTTTCTCTGAAGCAAAGCGAACGCCTGTTGCGTGCAGCAAGAAGCCAGCGTTTCAAGCTAAAGATGCATGCCGACGAGATCGTATCTCTGGGAGGTGCCGAACTGGCCGCCCGTCTGAAAGTGGTCAGTGCCGACCATCTTCTTCATGCCTCGGACGAAGGTATCAAACGGATGGCACGTAGCGGGGTGATCGCAACCTTGCTTCCGCTTACCGCTTTCTCGCTGAACGAACCGTTCGCCCGTGGACGTGAAATGATAGATGCCGGTTGTGCCGTAGCTCTAGCTTCCGATTACAATCCCGGTAGCAGTTTCTCCTGCTCTATTCCAATGCTGTTTGCTTTGGCCTGTATTCAGATGAAACTGACGGTGGAAGAGGCGGTTACAGCACTGACTATTAATGGAGCCGCCGCCTTGGGACGTGCAAACAAGATTGGTAGTATTGACGTAGGAAAGAAAGCCGACCTGGTTTTATTGAAATATCCTTCTTATAAGTTTCTGCCTTACAATGTAGGAATGAATATTGTGGATACAGTCATCAAGGACGGTATTATTTATATGATCTGAGAAGTATGTTATTCATTGTTTAACACCTTAAATATAATTATACTATGCTAGTAGACTTGACAATTAAAGACTTTTTGGCTGAAACCGCCAGTAATGCACCTGTTCCTGGCGGCGGAAGTATCTCTGCCCTGAATGGGGCTATCGCTACTGCTTTGACGGAAATGGTAGCGAACCTGACGATCGGGAAAAAGAAATATGCCGATGTAGAGGGACAGATGAAAACGATAGCCACGGAAGCGGCTCTTATCCGTGAACGTCTGATACGCGACATCGACCGTGATAGCGAAGCTTACGACTATGTATTTGCAGCTTTCAAACTTCCGAAAGAAACGGAAGAACAGATTGCTGAACGTAACCGTATAATTCAGGATGCAACAAAAGAAGCGGCAATGGTTCCTATGCAAGTCGCCGAAGAGGTGGCATCCGTGATGGAAACGATTATCTACGTAGCACATAGAGGTAACCGAAATGCTGTTACCGATGCCTGTGTTGCTATGATGGCGGCCCGTTCCTGTGTGCTGGGGGCTTTACTGAATGTCCGTATTAACTTAGGTTCGATTAAGGATGAAGTTTTTGTAGAACGAATGAAAATAAAAGCCGATTATCTGGAATCTGAAGCGATCCGTATCGAGACTAAGCTGCTTAAGTGGGTTAAAACAATCTTATAATTATGGGGAATGTCTATTATGTAGGTTCCGAGCCTCTTACTTTCGAAAGTATAGAGCAGATACTTACGCAGAATATGAAACTGGAGCTGACACCGGAGGTGCGTGACCGTATTCAGAATTGCCGCGATTACCTGGACCGGAAGATCGAGCAGCAGGACGGCCCGCTCTACGGCATTACTACCGGCTTTGGTTCGTTGTGCAACAAAAATATCTCGCCCGACGAGCTTAGTACCCTGCAGGAGAATCTGGTAAAGAGTCATGCTTGTAGTGTAGGCGACGAAGTGAGCCCGGTTATCGTCCGGTTGATGATGCTCCTGAAGGCGCATGCCTTGTCGTTGGGACATAGCGGGGTGCAGGTCATCACGGTGCAGCGCATTCTCGACTTCTTCAATAACGACGTCCTGCCGATCGTTTACGACCGTGGTTCGCTGGGTGCTTCCGGCGATCTGGCTCCGTTGGCCAATCTCTTCCTTCCGCTTATCGGCGTGGGGGATGTGTATTATAAAGGTAAGAAGCGGGAAGCTATCAGCGTACTGGATGAGTTTGCCTGGAAACCTGTTCGCTTGAAAAGCAAAGAAGGGCTTGCCTTACTGAACGGCACACAGTTTATGAGTGCCAACGGCGTCTTTGCCCTGATGCGTGCCTTCCGTCTTTCGCGGAGGGCCGATATGATTGCCGCTTTGTCTTTGGAGGCCTTCGACGGACGTATCGATCCTTTCATGGATTGTATCCAGCAGATACGCCCCCACCCGGGACAGATAGAGACAGGTAAAGCTTTCCGGGAGTTTCTGGAAGGAAGCGAACTGATAAACCGTAAAAAGGAACATGTGCAAGACCCGTATTCTTTCCGCTGTATCCCACAGGTACACGGGGCGACAAAGGATGCCATCAACTACGTGTCCGGTGTGCTGCTTACCGAGATCAATTCGGTAACGGACAACCCGACCATTTTCCCTGATGAAGATAAGATCATCTCCGGCGGAAACTTCCACGGTCAACCGTTGGCAATCTCTTATGACTTCCTGGCTATTGCCCTTGCCGAGTTGGGTAATATCTCCGAACGGCGTGTGGCACAGCTTATCATGGGACTTCGTGGTTTACCTGAATTCCTCGTAGCCAACCCTGGGCTGAACTCCGGTTTTATGATTCCCCAGTATGCTGCCGCCAGCATGGTTAGCCAGAACAAAATGTATTGCTATGCCGCCAGCAGCGACTCGATCGTATCCAGCAACGGACAGGAAGATCATGTCAGTATGGGGGCGAATGCCGCCACCAAACTTTTCAAGATCATGGATAACCTCGATCTGATCCTGGCTATCGAATTAATGAATGCCGCCCAGGGGATAGAGTTCCGCCGCCCGGCTAAAACGTCTCCCATCCTCGAAAAGTTCCTGAAAGACTTCCGCAAAGAAGTCCCTTTTATTGAGGATGACATTGTTATGTACACCGAGATCCACCGTACGGTTGCTTTCCTGCGGAGGCATCCGATGTAATAAGGATTGAATCTGTTTTCTGGTTTTACTTTACATAGTGAAAATAGCATTCAAACCATTCACCGTTCACCTTCTGCTCATAATTGGCTGTGAAACAGAGTGTAATTGTCTATTGAACGGGTGAACGGTTGACTGTAAAGGTGAATGGTTGGCTTTAACCCTTCACCTTTGTTTTTTCCGATTACTTGTTATTACTACTTATATAACCGGGTACTAAGTCATAAGTCCTGAGTGATTAAGTCTTACATTATCTCTTATTCCCTTAACGACCTTTGTCGCAAAGTTTGTCCACCACCGTCGTTAAGCTTAACGACCTAGGTCGCAAAGCTTAATGACGAAGACGGTTTGGTTTATAAGTAATAACAAAAGGTTTAGTTAGTAGTAGGTTCGGTATTAATGGGTAATAAGGAAAATGATACTTATTACCGATACCTGGGGAACATTTATTATTAAAAGGTGAAGGGTTTGTCTCAACCATTCACCTTTTTGTGAAACTGTTCACCCTGTATGATGTTGGTTAATGTTTTATGAATCATTGTATTACGCAACTTTAGGTGAAGGGTGAATGGTTTTTCTATAAAAACTACATGGAGATATGGAAAAAGGTGAGTTATCTCGACTCAATAAAAGGTAATTCAAATAATTCTGGATTACTCATATCGAACAGACATTAAAAAGGGATGAGTTCTATTTAACGATTACTTTGGTGGTTGCTGCTTTACCGTTGGCTGCTAGGCGTACGAGATATATACCTCCTGATACAGAAACGGTTGTCTTTATTAATTATTGCCCTATACGAGTATAAATATTCGTTGATAATCAGTTGTATTGTCACTTGTGGTTATTCGTTGATAGAGGTTTGCCCTCTATGGGCTTGCTGATTAGATTCTCTTTTTCTATATCATTGGCAAACTGGATTTAGGTATCCATCAATTCCCGGAGTGGATAGTTATAAAATAAAGAAGACGTGGGGAACTGTTGATATATCTATTGTTGAGGCCTTCGACTGCCCTTCATGCCGATATAAACAACATACCCACGTCCTTTATTGTAACATACCCATGTCAATGCATGGATGTATATAACAAAGAAAGGAACGTGAGCGTTTAGTTGCCTATTATCCGGTATGAATGAAAGTGTCGAAGTTTCAACAATAGGATAATATCTTTTTAAACGCTTCTCGTTATCAATAAAATGTACTGAGCAGTAACGCTATACTGGAGTACAGGGGCAAAAGTAGAGAGAAGGTTCTATATGTGCAAATAAAAGTGAATGAAAATTGGATATCCGTTGAAATAAGCATGATGAAGGAATTATTTTAGAAAACTTTTGTTTGCGTTAATCGTTCAAAGAAGAATCTCCTTACACATAGGAATATGAATATCTTCTCTATTTGCCCACTAATTATATATAAATCAGTCTTTAAATAAATGTATTATCGGCGATAGCTCGTCTTCTTTTATTTATTTTGCAGAAAAAATAAAAAATGCGTGCAGTATTCCCGCAGTCATTACATTTATATAATAAACACGCGCGGCGTTGATGGGTGAAGAAGAACTGATAAGGCAGTGTATGCGGGGTGCAAATGTAGCCCGTAAAGAACTCTACGATACTTATGCCAAACAAATGTTAAACATTTGTTACCGGTATACAGGAGGTATGGACGTGGCGTATGATCTGTTGCACGACGGATTTCTGAAAGTCTTCTCCTCCTTCTCAAGTTTTACGTATCGTGGGGAAGGGAGTCTGAAAGCGTGGATGAGCCGTATTTTTGTGAATACAGCACTTGAGTATCTTCGAAAGAAGGATGTACTCAAACAAATAGTCCCCCTTGATATGATTGCTGAAACAGAAGAGGAGCCTCCGGAGGAGATCGAACAGATCCCAACGTCGGTTCTGATGAAATTCGTCCAGGAGTTACCGACAGGGTACCGTACCGTGTTTAACTTATATACATTTGAAGAACGAAGTCATAAAGAGATTGCCGAGCTCTTACATATTAACGAACGATCATCATCGTCGCAACTGTGTCGGGCAAAAGCAATGCTGGTAAAGAAAGTAAACGATTACATTCAGAAAGAAGCCGGAAAATGAAAATGGAAGATAAATTAATACAGGAATACCGAATACGGGAAGTTGATTTTCAACTACCGTTGCCGGAGGATGGCTGGGAAAAGCTCGAAGCAGCGTTTTCTGCTACTCCACATGTCCGTCGCTTCCCTTATCGTTGGTTGGCGGCAGCAGTGTCTTTTTTGGCAGTTTTAGGTTCAGCTCTTTACTTTATGGGGATAGATAAGGAGATAGAACCGGTCTTGTCGGATATCGTTCTTCCTGCGGAGTCGGGAGGTGGTGGTACATCTGCTCCGGTTGTTATGCCGGTTGAAGAGATAAAACCGCAGCCGGTGACGAAGCAATTGGCGGCTATCGTGCAAAAGGTGGAACCGGAATTACCGGGACTGACTGAAACGATGTCGGAGATTTATTTGTCTATTTCTGCTTATTTCCATGCAGAGATAGGAGAAGAGAATGTTACGGAAAATAACTCTAACAGCCGGTCGGTTGTGGAAAGGAGCGGCCAGTATGAGTACGTTCCGGAAAGGAGTTATGAGACTTTGCCGAAGAAGCAATCTTCATCGGGTAAAGGATGGACATTCGGTTTGTATGCCGGGAATATGTTCGACCGCCATTCTTCTGCGTCGGAAGGATTAGCGATGTTCAATGGTTCGGCAACCCGTTCGGATGTAAGTGTGAATAATAATCCGGGTTCGGGAACATTTGAAGATTACATGAATAATGTGGCTTCAAATGCTTCGAACTTCCGGGATCCGGGGGATTATTCCATGTTTGAGAAGATAGCTGCGGCCAACTATCAGAAGCCATCGGGAACAAAGATGAAGCATAAGTTCCCGCTTTCGGCAGGACTTTCGGTAAAGAAAAAGATCAACGACAAGCTTTCGGTGGAAAGCGGTTTGGTTTATACCTTCCTTTCGTCGGAACTGTCGGCCGGTGAAGTCGATTTCTATTCGCAGGAGCAGCGCCTGCATTATCTGGGTATTCCTTTGAAAGTGAATTATACCTTGTGGAAGAAAGACCGTTTATCTGTTTACGCTTCTGCCGGAGGCATGGCGGAGATGTGTGTGGACGGGAGTCTGAATACGGATTATTATCTGAATAATACCCGTCAGCGTAAAAGTAAAACAGACCTTGATGTTGATAAAGTGCAGTTCTCTGCCTTAGCATCGCTCGGGGTACAATATGATATAGCAAAACCCGTTAGTATCTATGCCGAACCCGGTATCGCCTATTATTTTGATGATAAGAGTGTGGTTGAGACGATCCGGAAAGAGCAGCCACTCTGTGCATCGGTGCAGTTCGGGGTTAGACTTTCATTTTGATGAGATGTGATGATGATTTCCTGTACAGGAAAAAAGATGAGCAGGGTTTCCGACGGGGAGCCCTGCTCTTTCTTTATAGATGCTTCGGATATTTCAGAAGAACACTATTTGATGAGGTTATAGATTTGTTTGAGTACATTTAATCTACTGGTTTTCCCGCATTCTACACCAGACAGAGGCTGATTACATAGAGATTGCCAGTTTTTTAATGTTTCACTGTCAATAGAAGCATTTAATTTTGCATTCCAGTCTGGCAAATAACCTCGTAATCCCATATACTGAACTAAACGGAAATTCGGGTCAGTATAGGACATATCACGAAAATACATGAGTGTTACCTTTTGATCGAGTAACTTTTCCTGTAGCTTATCTAAACATACATTTTGTATTTTAACATGATCGTCTATCGCTATTGCAGCAGAAATCCCGGCTGCCTGTCCGATAGCCATCCAGCACGGCTCCATTCGCAAAGTAGAGAAACCAATATGGGATCCGGAGACGGGGACAGGGAGTAATAAGTTATCGACATTTTTAGGAACCATAACTCCGAAAGGTACCGTGTAAACTGCAGTAGGATAGCTCAGGAAACCATCCAGATGTACGCGCCCTATCTCTCTTTTCCTTACGGCATGCGAGTCGAGTGGATAATGGCTTGCAGTAATGCTCGTCTCATGGATCGGAGGTCTTCCGCCCGGAGTTACGGGTATCGCATCATTGGCCGTGAAGAAATATATTCCTTCGAAACGTCGTCCTTCACGTACGTATACCTGACGAGGAAAATGGCCGTTATCAAGGTATTCATCTTTTGCTAATCCCCATTCCTGAGCCGCTTTACGAAAATGTACGGGTAACTCTGGATCATTTTGGGCAAACCAAAACAGCCCTTCTATGTATTCCTGCAAACGCTTGGCGAATTTATCCCTCCACTCCCAGGAGGAAGTCGGCCAAGGCCAGTTTTCTTCTGGAAGATCGGTTGAAATAAATGCGTCATGTTGGTTATTGGCGTCTGTTTTCATATTAGGCAGATGCACAATATTGGTTATTTTATTGATCCCCCATCTATCTCCGGGAAGTTCGGATGGATTACCCGCTTTGATATGTCTGCGGTTTTTCTCCTTCATTTCAGGAGTTACGCTTTCCATCTTGGCATTGGTATTCCGACCGGTCCATACATCTTCTATAAGGGAAATATATTCATTCCGGTTATAGTTTTCTGGTTTGCTGAAGAGAGCCCTGTTCTTGGGATTATTTGTCAGGCAAAGACGATAGTTATAAGATTGTACGGCATTATCGGCCTCAAAAGTACTGCCCGCTCCTTCCGGACCATTCCAATATTTGTAAACACGGCCAGCCCCAGGTTCATTGAACTCTTCTTTACTTTCTCTACCAACCCGGAAAGGAACACCGGCCGCAGCTCCCAGGTCTCCTTCATAAGTTGCATCCAGGAAAATATTTCCTACATATATTTCTTTCTGTCCGTTTTCTCTGTTTAATACGTGTATTTGTTTTATGCGGTCATTATGTATCACGATATTTTCTTTTTCCGCATCAAATTGTCGCATTTTGAGAATAGTAATTTTATCCTGGTGTTCATTTATCATCTCGTCGAAAACCTTGGCTCCGACGGATGGTTCGAAATGATATCCGTCCACACATAATCTAACCTGTTCGGAATTGGCCCCGTACGTATCGGTATAGTGTTGCTTTATCCTGTCGACAAACTCCCGGAATAATCCGGAAGTTGCCTCACGTGTTCCGATATCGGTGGCTCCCAGTCCATTGGCTGGTAAGCCCCCAATATAGTTGCTTCTTTCCAGTATAACTGAACTTTTCCCTAAACGAGCAGCTGCAATGGCAGCCATGATCCCACCCGGATTACCTCCAACGATAACCAGATCATACTGTTGTTGAGCGGAGAGGGTTAAACAGAAAGAATACAATAAAATGAATAACCGAATTTTCATGAGTCTATAGAATTATAAGATTCGTCGGTACATTTTTTTCTCTTGCGGAACAATGGAAGTCAGATCTTCTATGTTGACAGGAGCTTTAGTCTTGATACTTTGACGAGCTGCTATACCAATCAGGCAAGCCAATGCTCCATCCCTTGAGCCTGCACATTGTTTGAACGGGTCAGGGGTGTCTTGAATGAAAATCTGATCTTTCAATAATTTATCTCCACCTCCGTGCCCGGAAGTAGCAAACGGGACTTGGATATACTCACGTTTTGAGAAATTCTTGAACAGGATTATTTCATCATAACTTCTATCGTTCATTTTCTTAGATTCCTGTATCCATGCATCAATACGTCCTTTAGTCCCATTAAATGCAATCCGGTATCCTTCATAAGGAGAATATGCTGTTAATGAATAAGATACTTGTACGCCGTTCTTATACTTAATAGATGCTGCCATCTGGTCGAAGATATTTACATCGTTTCTGAAAACACATCCGTCTCTCAGGTAGTTATCGTATTTTTCATTGTTCGTATAGAGCTTGGTCATAAACGAGCTTTTCGTTATATCCCAGTAGAACTCACAGTCTTTCGTATGAGCACAGGTTCGACAGTTTTCTCCTCTGAATTTGCCATTTTTGCCATAAAGATCTAAAGAACCAAGAGCGAAAACTGTTTCAGGATCGCTATCGATCCACCAGTTTAATAAATCAAAATGATGACTGGCTTTATGAACCCATAAGGAACCGCTTTTCTCTGTCAATCTGTGCCATCTGCGGAAATAGTCTGCTCCATGTGACGTATCCAGATACCAATGGAAATCGACAGATGTCAATTCTCCGATTTCACCGGTATGAAGAAGTTCCCACATTTTTGCCCTGTGGGGAGAATAACGATAGTTGAAAGTGATTCTACAATGTTTACCGGTTCTTTTTTCCGCATCTAATATTGCCTGTATTTTTTTCTCATCGGTGGTCATGGGTTTTTCTGTGAGAATGTTTGCTCCCATTTCCATTCCTTTTATGATAAATTCGTGATGAGTTGCATCTACTGTACAGACTATTAATAATTCCGGTTTTGTCTCCTTCATCATTTTTTCAAAGTCGGTGTATGTAGGGCAGGAAACTTCAATGAAACCCTTAGCAAATTCCAGGCGTCCCGGATTAATATCACAAAGTCCGACAAATTCGAGATATTGTCCATAGGATTTTAATAAGTTACGTCCCCACATCTCGCATCCGCGGGACCCTGTGCCAACCAATGCTACGGTGGTCTTTTTAGCAAGGGGGCCCAGATTTTTGACCATAGAAAGTGTTTGTGACTGGATGGATGAACCCATTAGGGTACTCCCGGCAACTAAGCCGGAAGCTTTTAAAAAATCGCGTCTTGAAAAAATATTATTTGTATTCATATTAAGTTGTTGTAAATTATTTATATCCTTGATTTTGTATGAATTCATTTATATTGGTCACTTCATATAAAGCATCCTGTGGTAAAGGACGATAAATATGATAATCCTTGATTAGTGTAATATCCGGATTCTTCTGTTTTACCCAGTCTACAAGCATACCGGTACGTTTCAGCATATACCATCTGTTAAGCTCACACCCCAGTTCCCGGGCTCCTTCTTCAAGTATAAATTCGATATTCATATCCGAAGCAGATACTTTTAATTCATTTTCATGTCCTTTAGTCAATGCTCGTTCTCTCAGCTTGGTGATGACCTGGGCTGCTTTTTCCGGCTGATCCATTCTTACATATGCTTCTGCCAATGTGATATAAACTTCTCCTAAACGAAGGAGGATTACATCCTTGAATCCTTGTTCCCGTTTTGCATCATCTCTACTTGGATCGAGGAATTTAGTAACAGTATGGGCGCAAGAACGTCCGTCTACAGTTGGAATACCGGTATTAATATCATATATATCCGAAATGTTATCGACAGTAATACCTTTTTTCTCGTATGCATCGATGAACTCAGGAGTTACAACGTCGAGTGTCCGGATGAGTAAAGTATCTGAATAATCGGGATCATTATTCCAGTTACCGGAAATTCGGCACCATGCTGTTTGGAATGTTTGCTCTCTTCGTTTATCATATTTATTAAAACAAGAGATATAATAGTAAGTCGGCATGACCACACGAAATTCTCGTCCATATACGCGGGAATGGCTCCATAATCCATCGATATTCAAATTGGTGTTTTTAACGGATTTGTTATACCATCCGACATAATATCTGTGACAATAATTAGCATCATCTTTATATTTCCCGTCCGGCCCTTTGTCATCCATGCCATTGTAAATAAGATCACTTGTAAACTGGATAGACCAGATTATTTCGTCGTTAATCTGATTGTTTACATCAAATACTGAAGCATAATCGGGGAGTAGCTGATAATTATAGTCGTTGATGAGTGAGTTGCATAAAGCTATGCTTTCCTCATAACATTTTTGCTTTGTATAGCTTGTTTCATTAAGAATCGACTCGTCATAACCGGCCAGTGACATGAGTACCCTCATACGAATACCTTTTACAACACCGATATTCATCCGACCCCATTTAGACTCTTGAGGATTATTTAATGCCTGGGCCGCTATATCCAGGTCTTTGAGTATTCTGTTATAAAAGGTCGCTATTCCAGGTTGATATCCGTCGGTGATTGCCGATTGTGAGGGTGTTTCGGCATAATGAGATGCCGGCCCCCAAGTTTCTACTATCAGGTAAAGATAAAAGGCACGTAAAGCATGCACTTCGGAGGTGAGAAAATCTCTTTTTTTCTCACTGGATATAGAAGCTTCGTTCACATATAAAACCCCCGTGTTTGCTATGTTTAAGAGCTGATAGAGATATGTCCAGTATTCTGAATTTACCGTATTGGAGATGAGTATAGCATCATTATAAGTGGATGATTCATACGCCCAACCGACTCCTTTCATGCCGTAAGTCGTAACATCGGTTCCTGTATCCGCAAACAACATTAACCTATCTGGTAATGTCCTGTTGCGCTGATACAAACTTAAGATAAGCGATTCAATGCCTTCTTCTGTTTTTGCATAAGTATCACTGATCAGTCCTTTGGGGTCTTCTTCCAGATAAGAGTCACATGAAGATAGGAAGAGAGCGGACATTATTAAAAAGGTAATAAATCTAATTTTCATGACAACAAGTTTAAAATGTTACATTAATTCCTACATTATAACTACTTGGAACGGTGTAGTTGATATCTGGTGCTTCGGGCATAATACCGAAGTCTGTCGCTTTATATAAATATGCAATGTTTCTGAGTTGTACATAAATACGGGCTTTCTTTATAGCGTGGTATTTTGATAACATTTTATCAAAACTATATCCTAATGTGATGTCCTGCAGTTTTATATGATCGCCTTTTTGGTAACCGTTGGCTGCCCGGTAGGTATCCCAACCTTTGGACTGGTCGGCTTTCGGATATTGATTTGTTGGATTATCCGGAGTCCAGTAATCGACTGTAGGTTGCCATCTTTGTCCGTCAAGTACAATATCGTTGAATGGAGAAAATGCGAATGAATATCCCCATCTTGAGTTAATATTGAACGAAAAGTCGAAACCTTTATATTGCAGACTACCTCCTAAAGATACGATCCATTTCGGACGAGTTTGCCCCAGAATAACCCTGTCGTCTGCCGCACTGATCGAACCGTCACTGTTTTGATCTTTTATTTTTATATCTCCTGGTGTTGCATTATATTTGGCAGCCTCTTCCTCTTCACCCAGTTGCCAGATACCTATCTTCTCATAATTATAAAGAACTCCCATCGGCTTACCTATAAACCATTTGTTATTAGGCAAATCTTCCCCACTGATCAATTCGATTATCTTCTCCCAGTTTCTGGAAGCGTTGATTGTGAAATCTACAGAGAGATCTCTTTGTCTGATAGGATTTATATTTAAACTGGCTTCCAATCCCCGGTTCTGGGTTTTGCCGATGTTTTGCCAGATCTCTGTGAATCCGGTGAAGGTGGGAATAGCCCTTTTCATTAATACATCGCTAGTCTGTGTATTGTAGAATTCAAAATAACCACTGATTTTATTGTTCAGAAAGCCGAAATCAAGGCCCGCATTGATCGTTCTTGATATTTCCCATCCCAAATCAAGATTGACAATGGAACTGGGGTGATAGGTGTAGAATTTATCGGCAGAATTTTCTCCCCATAGATAAGCTCCCTGCATTAGGGTGGACAGAGTTTGGTAGGGATCAATAGCCGTATTACCAACAGTTCCGTAAGAGAGGCGAGCTTTCAGGTTATTAATCCAGGATATATCCTGCATAAAGTCTTCATCTTTAATACTCCACCCGATTCCTCCGGAAGGGAAGTAGGCCCATTTATTTCCCTTGGCTAACCGGGAAGAACCGTCGGCACGAATAGCCGCATTCAGAAAATATTTGTTTTTATAATTATAACGGGCACGTATCAGACCGGAAACGAGAGACCATTCTTGATATGTGCTGTTGATTTGAATATTTTCGCTATTAGACGCCAAATTGTGATAGCTGGTATATTCCACAGGTTGATTCTCTCCGGATAGTTTTGAGCTGTCATATTTGTAACGTTGAATTTCTCCAACCAAGTCAACTGTCAGATGGTGACCTCCGAAATCCTTATCGTATGAAATGATATTATTTAAAGTATATTGGTCATAATTCTGATAAGCTTTGCCGGAAGAGGTTTTTACTCCTTTATTGTTATAAGAATCTTTACCATAGAAATAACCGTTCTTATAATCATCATAGGTGAATCCGAAATTCGTTTGCATACTTAAATCTTTCGTGAAACTTATATTAGATGTTAGATTCAAGTTCACCACATTCCTTTGCTTATCGTCGATAAACTGTCCGGGAAGATAATTGGCCAAAGGATTATATCCGGAAGTGTTTATCGGATTCGGATAAAAATTTAACTCTCCATCTTCAGTGTAAGGTTGCGACAAAGGAGTCATATATAAAATATCATTTCCATATATACGGTACCCTGAAAGGTTATTGCGGCGTAAGCGGATTGAAGTTCCTATTTTCCAGAAATCGGCTAACTCGTGATCTGCCGTGAGGGAAATATTTATGTTCTCTACATCATGAGTTTTATAATATCCTTCTTCGTTGTCATATTTGAGTGATAAATAAAGTTGAGTTTTTTCACCGCTGTTACTTATACCCAGGTGATAACTTTGTACAAAACCGTTTCTGTAAACCAAATCTTGCCAGTCTGTATAATTCCCACTTTTGATAACATCAAGTTCAGAAGCAGCAAAAACATCCTCATCAGTAAAGGAATTATCCCAACCGTGAGCAAATCTATAACCATCACGACGAAATTGTGTATATTGTTCCCCTGATTGCATATCGATCATGTGAGGAATATTTACACCGAGATAAGCATTGAAATTAATCTCACGCTTAATCTCTTTTTTCCCTCGTTTAGTAGTAACAAGAATGACCCCGTTGGCTCCTCTTGAACCGTAGATAGCTGAACTGGCTGCATCTTTCAGTACTTCCATGGAGGCGATATCGTATGAATTAACATCACTCAGGTTTCCCGGTACCCCGTCAATAATAACAAGTGGACTGTTTCCTGCATTTAGTGATCGGGCACCACGAATTAGGATGCTTCTGTCGTCTCCGGGGAATCTGGCTGATTCAATATCTACCCCGGCAACTTTCCCTTGTAGGACATCTTTTACATTGGGGGTGGAAGCATTACTGAATTCATCACCTTTTACATTTGCCATTGCACTTACGATCTCCCTTTTACGTGAAGTTCCGTAGCCGACAACTACGATTTCGTCGATAGCTTGGTTGTCTTCTGTCAGTGTTATGTTAAATATATCTTTGCCGGCTAGACTTGTTTCATATGTCTTAAATCCTATATAAGAAACGTTTAAAATACCGTTTTCGGGAACATTCAATGTGAATTTTCCATCTATATCGGAAACAGATCCATTAGTAGTTCCTTTCACAACTACATTTACTCCTGTAATCGGAACACCGTTATTATCGGTAACAGTCCCTTTTATTTGTTTTGTCTTTTGTAATGGTTTTACAATCAGTGCAATCTGGTAGTTTGTTATTTCAAATGTGAGATTAGTAGGATTTAGCATAATCTCCATCGCCTTATGAATACTCATTTGCTCAGCCTTCAGGCTTACGCGTTGAGTAAGATCGGTTTTATTTGCATCATAAAAGAATTTGTAATTACTTATTCCCTGAATTTGCTTGATGGCATCAGACAGTTGGATATCAGAAAATGAAATGGTTATTTTTTCAGATGACTTTGTTGCCTGAATATTATTTGTGAAAAGGAAAATAAGAATGAATAGAATAAAATATGCTTTCTTTTTCAGAATTATTCTCTTATTATTCATATATTTGTAATATTAGAAGTTAACATTTTGAACGTATGTCAAACCGTCAAATTTGGATTAACGTTCGGAGTGTTCTCAGGACGGATTATTTCCGTTGTAAGGCACAAGCTGGAACTTGTGCCTTTGTTTTCATCTTACTGCATAGGCATTTTGTTTTTTAGGGTTCGACATG
>ERZ812616.2049-NODE-2049-length-18710-cov-3.169231_pt1 | contig 18710 bp, 8 predicted proteins | sample MGYA00376249_ERZ812616 | MGnify/ENA primary metagenome ERZ812616 (study PRJEB26924, sample SAMEA4378265) | human gut metagenome | biome: human gut; feature: human-associated habitat; material: faeces | place: China | collected 2013 ... | reverse complement strand
GCCAAAAAACTTTTGTAATTATCCGGATAGAGGGCAAACTCCGCAGCGGAATTGTCCTGCCGCCCTATTTCGAACAACACTTTATCGGTTGCAAAGAGTTTCAAGGAACAAAAGATGAGAATAAAAATCAGATATATACTTTTCATGGTCTTCTTAATTAATGAGTTATTTTTCAGAAAGTACAAATATATAGCTCCTTATCCAGCCGATCATTATACTATTCACTGATTTTATTGGATAGAATTATTCTGTCATCTACAGATTATAAGGCACAAAAAAAGCACTACTTATGTAGTGCTTTTTTCTATTCTATCAATTTTCTGTTATACATTATAATACTCTTCCCAACCTTTACGCGGCGGTTGTCCCACCAGCATTTGATTAGCGAAAGAGTCGTTTACAATTTCTTTCGTATCACGATCGAAAACCAGTTTGCGGTTCAGATGCTGTGCCATAACGCCCAGGCAGAATACCTGGCTTAACGGGCCAGCAATGGAGAACGGCGAACGGGTCTTTTCTTTTCCTTGGCAAGCCAACAAGAAGTTTTCGTAATGGTTGGACGGACTCTTTTCATATTCCGGCAGTTTCGGATTCATATCCTTTGCAATCTGATCCGGAATAACAGACAATGTACTGCCATGAGAACCACCTTTAAATGTAAGTGTCTTTGAATAGATTTCCTTACCCGGGTTCAGTTTCATCAATTGCAGTTTACCGCCGGCAACGGTCGGAATATTCGGATCGACATCCGAAGAGCCAAAGTCTTTCGGAACAGCTGGAATATTATCCAAACCATCATACCAGGTTACATCTACAGCCGGCATATTATTCCTTTCAGGGAATTTAAACAAAATGGTAGACGACATCGGATAGAAAAATGGATTATGGTCTTTCAGATACAACGGGTTTACTTCGGAAGGCAAGCCTAAATCCAGGAACTCATGAGCCGTATCCAGAATATGAGCTCCCCAGTCTCCCAGTGCTCCCATACCGAAATCATACCAGCAGCGCCATTGTCCCATATGATAATCATGGTTATAGTCATGATGCTGCACTACACCCAGCCAGGTATCCCAATCCAATGTTTCCGGAGCCGGTTCGCCCATCGGCATATGTTTAATGTTCGGATTCCATCCGTGCCAACGGCGCGGAGAGTTCATATGAGCTGTGATAGCAGTCACATCCTTGATTAATCCGGCATCTTTCCAGGCTTTGAACTGGAAGTAATTCGCTTCAGAGTGTCCCTGGTTACCCATCTGTGTAACAACACCGTATTTCTTTTCGCCTTTCATCATCAACTCCACCTCATGGAAAGTACGGGCCATCGGTTTTTCAACATATACATGTTTGCCATGAGCCATAGCTTCGATGGTTATAGGGAAATGGGCATGGTCAGGAACCCCCACCGTAACAGCATCTATCTTATCTGCCATCTTATCGAACATCTGGCGGAAATCCTGGAAGCGTTGAGCTTTCGGGAACATAGATATAAGCTCCTGTGTGTGCTTAGCTCCCATATCGACATCGCAAAGAGCTACCACATTACATAAACCTGTTTTATACAACTCCTTGGCAATCTCACCTCCCCGGTTACCAATGCCAATAAACGCAATATTTACTTTTTCGTTAGGACTAACGAAAGGTACGCCAGGAAAGGCATTAGCCTTTGAAGGTATCCAAAACGACGGGATCGCCGTAACTGCAGAAAGAGCCAATGCCCGCTTCAGAAACGAGCGGCGTGAAATGTCTTCTGATCTCATGGTACTTTATATTAGATAAATTAAGTCTGTTTGCGCAAACATCAAAAACATCAACTTTGCAAAAATAGATATTTTTTGTTGATATGAAAGGGTTTGTAGAAGAAAGTTCTTAAATTAATCCAATAATATTGTTATCATCGAATTATTTTATTCGTATAGTAAGGCAGAAATCTCCTGTCGTTTTTGCCTGTCGATAATTATGAACAAGCCTGTTGATAATTGTGGGCAGGCTTGTTGACAATTGTAAGCAAGCTTGCCGACAATTATCGACAGGCAATCAGATTGGTAACTGATTCTGATTGCTACGTATAATAATCAGAATCACATCACATAGTAACTACCAGATATTCTGCATTGTGTGGCTAGTCAATGCTTCTTCTACCCTTTGTTTATACACCTCAGCTCCTGCCGCTATATTTCTGGAAGCATCCCCGCTACCCATTCCATAGACAACCAACGGTGTATTCCAGACCATTCCGGCATGTATTGCACATCCCTGATAAGGACGCAAAAGTTCATCCATTGTAAAACAATTCCGTCCACCACTGCGGTAACCTGCATACTCCGAGCCGGTCGTCGTGACGATTTGCAACGGTTTACCGGCTACGGCAGGTGTCTTCGCCAACGAAGTGAATACTTCATCCAACCATCTTTTTAAAAGAGAAGGAGCAGACATCCAATGGAAAGGGAACTGAAAGATAACCATAGAGGCATCAGAAATGATAGTGCTCCACACATTTACATCAAAAGACTGATCCTGGTATTCATATAAATCATAGAGCATTACACCATCTATATCTTTTACCGCATCTGCCAATGCTTTGTTTGCCTGTGACTCTTTCAGGTTAGGATGAGCCAGAAGAATCACTACTTTTTTCGAACCGTCATTCATAATATTGTATTTTATAGTGAAAAAGAGCTGATTGATTATTATTTTACAAATATAAACAAATTCATAAAACACTGATACAAAATTAAAAGTCAGATTTTCGTCTTTAATTAAATAACAATCGCTTCCAGATAATTGATTTTTGAAAAGAGAAAGAATTAGACACACTCTACTTATTTAACATAAATAAAGAAATGCATCTCTTTATGAGCCTTTGATTAAAATCAAAGACAAAGTCATGATCTACAAATATATAGTTGCCTTTTGACAATTTTATAAATGATATTGTTCTAGTAGAACTCATTCGTAAATTCTGTTAAAAATAGATTCTAAGTTAACATTCATACTTTTGACCTCCTTAGGTAATAAACTAATTACAACTAATTTGTTACAAAATTAACGCTTTTAGCATGCGTATTCCTTTTATTAACGAATTTAAAATTGATTTAGGCTATTTTAGCCATTATGAATAGCTGTCATTTTGGTAGAATTCCATAGTTCTACTAGAACTACAACAACTTTAAATATGCTAAAACAAATATACACACATCTATTTTTTACCTATAAATCAAACGCTTATGTCTAAAAGATTAAAATTTCCAAGCTTGATTTTGCTTGCCGGTGCATTAGCTTCTCCATTAGGAGTCTATGCAGACGTGTTACCTGACAAGCAAAGTGTAAACATTTCCCAACAAAACGGGAAAATAACCGGAGTAGTAGAAGATTCAATGGGACCGGTTATTGGAGCATCTGTCGTTATTAAAGGAACCACAAGTGGAATCATGACCGACCTCGATGGCAAATTTACGCTAAACGATGTCAAAAGAGGTCAAGTGTTACAATTCTCTTTCGTAGGATATAAAACGAAAGAAATCGCTTACACTGGCCAAACAACGCTGAAAGTATTTCTGGAAGAAGACTCACAGGCCTTGGACGAAGTTGTAGTAACGGCTTTGGGTATGTCACGTGACAAAAAATCACTGGGTTATTCCATGACCGAACTGAAAGGAGATGAAATCGCCAAAGTAAACTCCCCCAACCCGATCAACGGTCTGCAAGGTAAAGTGGCCGGTGTACAGATCAACATGGGTAACTCCGGTCCGCAATCTTCACAACGTATCATCATCCGTGGTAACACTTCTTTGGGAGGTAACAACCAGCCGATTTTCGTGATCGACGGTATTATCATCGACAATGAGGTAACAAAAACAGGAGCAGGACAAGACTGGGGTAATGACCTGAAGAACCTGAATGCCGATGACTTCGAGTCGATGTCTGTATTGAAAGGTGCTGCCGCAACCGCTTTGTATGGTTCGCGTGCTTCCAACGGTGTGATCCTGATCACAACCAAAAAAGGCCGTAAAGGTGAAGGTATAGGTGTTTCCGTTTCACATACGCAGCAATGGGAAAAGATCTATGCGACACCGGATTTGCAAAACGAATTCGGATCCGGTTCTTCTCCGGCATGGGCACAGAACCCCGACGGCAGCGAAAACCGATACACTTCTGCCGGTCGTAGCTTCGGCCCTCGTTTCGACGGCAAACCATTCTATGTGGATGGTCAGGAAATGATCTATTCTGCCAAGGACAACAACTTGAAAAACCTTTATCAGACCGGACACTACATGAACACCAACGTGGCTTTGCAAGGTGGTTCCGAAAAAAGTGCATTCCGTTTCTCTTATTCAAACCTGCAATCAGAAGGCTTGACTTTCAACAATGAGTTCAAGCGTAATTCATTCAGTTTAAACGCTTCCCACGATATCAGTTCGCGCTTGAAAGCAGAAGGTGGATTCTCTTATATCGAATCGACCGCCCAGAACCCGACAAGGCAGGGAGGTTCAGGTTCTCCGATCTATGACTTCATGTACAGCATCGCCCGTGAATATGATACAGATTACTGGTTGAACAACAAAAACTATATCAGTCCGGCCGGCGACGGTTACAACTCACAGGATCCGTATGGTTATTCCAAAACGATCTACGACTACCTGGAAAATATCTATACACAGGACGAAATGAGTGTACGCGCTTTCCTGAATCTGGATCTTAAACTATTGGATTGGTTGTCATTGAAAGTGAAAGGTGATATTTACAAGTTATATACAACCAACGAATCAAAAGTAATGGCTACAGGTGCCAGCAAATATGACGGTGCGGCATACAAAATCCATGAAAACAAGAAAGACCAGTACAAGATTACCGGTATGTTGACTGCCAACCATTCTTTCGATGATTTCAATATCAGCGGTAGCGTGGCGGTAGAACAGTGGGATACCAAAAGGGGATACCACAGAACCAACTCGGAGAATGGCTTGCGTGTTCCCGGTTTGTTCGATATGACAAACTCCGTTAATAAAGCAACAACCGAAGTCAGATATAATACCGACAGAAAACGCATCAACTCCATCTATGCTTTTGCCAATATGGACTATAAAGGCGTTTATTTCCTGGATATAACAGGACGTAACGACTGGTCGTCTGCATTGATCTACGAAAACGGAACAGGACACACTTCTTATTTCTACCCGTCTGTAGGAGCTTCCTGGCTGTTTGCCGAAGGTCTACGCGATGCGATACCCGAATTTATTTCTTTCGGTAAACTGAGAGCTTCGTATGCTATCGTAGGTAACGACTGTGCGCCTTATCTGACAACCGGTACCGGTTATTATGCATTCGACAACACATTCGACAACCAGCTTGGCGGCGGTACTTATCCTTATTACAAATTCGACAAGGATGAATTACCGAATTTGAATTTGAAACCGGAGAAACAACACTCCATCGAAATCGGTTTGGATATGCGTTTCTTCAAAAACCGTCTCGGTTTCGACTTTGCATGGTATAAGACCAATACAAAGAACCAGATCCTGGCATTGCCGATCGCATCCGAATCCGGTGTTTCAAAACGTTGGATCAATGCCGGAGACATCCAGAACAAAGGTATCGAATTATTGATCACCGGTACTCCGATCGAAACGAAAGACTGGCGCTGGGATTTGTCTTTCAACCTGACGCGCAACAGAAACAAGATCGTCTCTTTATTTGAAGGCGTTGAGAAATACCAGTTAGTAGGAGGTGGTACGGATACACAGGCATGGGCTACCGTTGGCGGTGCTTATGGTGACATCTACACTTCCTATGCATACACACGCAACGAAAATGGTGAAAAGCTGTTGAACGCAGACGGTTCTTATCCCCGTTCAAATAAAAGTGAGAAAATCGGTTCTTTGCAGCCTAAATTCTTATGGGGAGCCAATACTTCCGTAAGCTGGAAAGGCATTACACTGAATGCGGTCATCGATGCTCGCTTCGGCGGAGACGTCTTCTCGGCAAGTTACTATTATGGTATGAATTCAGGTAACGTTAAATCTTCATTAATCGGCCGTGACACACAATACGGCGGTCTGCCTCGTACATTGAGCGACGGAAGAGTGGTCAACGACGGTGTAATTCCGGAAGGCGTATTTATACCTGGTACGGAAATCAAAGGAGTAGACGTATCCGGCAAGAGCTACCAGTATGCTTACGATCAAGGATTGGTCGATCCGTTATCTGCCTACAAATATTATGACAATGTGTACAGTTGGTCCGGAGGTATCCGTGAAGAAGGTATCCACAAATGCTCATGGGTTGCCTTACGTGAAGTTTCCGTACACTGGCAATTGCCTAAAAAATGGGTGAATAAAGCCTACATCCAGAATGCAAGTATCGGTCTGATGGCTCGTAACTTAGGATTCCTGTATAACAGTCTACCGGACAATATCCACCCGGAAGGCTTGAATACATCTTACAGCTCTGAATATATGGAAAGCGGTGGTGCCGTATTCTCACGCAACATTGGTTTCAGTGTTAACGTTTCGTTCTAATCACCTTTATAATCAAGTAAAATGAAAAAAATTAAATATTATATTCTCGGAGCGCTAGCTTCCATGGCTGCATTAAGCTCCTGTGATGCCGACTTCACTAAAATCAACAAGAACCCGGATACGGTATACGAAGTTGATCCGGAAGTATTCCTCTATCAGATTGAAAATGTAATGTGTAATGCCGGAGAGACATGGGCAGACTCGTATGCCTGCCGCTTGAGATGGATGCAGTATTGTGCCGGAATCTGGGGGTATAGCACAACCAACTTCACCGAATGCGCCGGTTTTTCGGGATCATTATACAGCAACTATGTAAACGCCGGCAAATATGCCCGTCATATCCCCTATTACGTCAAGACCCACATGCCGGAACAGGAAGCAGCTTACAGCGACTTGACCGAAGTAGCCCGTGTTCTCCTGATTACAAAAGGTATTCAAACATCCGACGTATACGGATCTTTGGTGTACACCGACGGCTGGGGGACCCGTAACGGCAACGTGGAAATTCTTGAACCTGCTTTCCAGACTCAGGAAGAATTGTTTACGATCTGGAACCAGGAATTGAAAGAGGCAGCCAATAAACTGTCGACATCCAGCAACCAGGTGACTTTCAAAAATTATGACCTGGCTTATAGCGGCGACATGAGTAAATGGGTGAAGGCAGCTAATGCCGTTCGTCTGCGTCTCGCTTTGAGATTATTAAAACAGAAACCGGAAGAAGCAAAAGCCATTGCGCAGGTCATCCCGACTCATTTAGGTCGCTGGACCGGTGGTAGCGTAAGTTACGACAAATGGGCAACCGACTCCTGCCGTACATCCCGTTATCTGGATGATATCGACATGCGTCCGATGAACAGACCTCAGACTCGTTTGTGGAAAGGTGCACAAGACAATGGTAGTGCCGGCGGCTGGATTCCTTTGGTAACATACGCAGACTTCTGTTTCATGGCTTCCGAATTTACACTGGAAGGCGTAGCCAACAGCAAAACTGCTCAGCAATGGTATGAAGAAGGCGTAAAAGCCTCGCTGAGACAATGGAGCAAAATTGCAGATTATTGCAAAATCAACGATTACGAAGCTGTCACAGAAGCAGAAATCGAAGCATTCCTGAAACAGGATGGCATCGCATGGAACAGCTCCATGGCTAAAGAGCAGATCTACTGCCAGACCTGGGTAGAACATTTCAAGAATAACAGTGAATCATGGGCCATGTACAAACGTACCAATTATCCGAGCACTACATCTACACTGGTTACCTGGGAACCGATCAATGTATACGGAGAATTGCAGCAAGTACCGCGTCGTAAAAAATTCACTATGCCTGCCGATGGCTCTGCCAACTATGCTAATCAGGTAAAACGCCTTGAAGACATGCAGAAAGCATCGAACTTCGGTCGTTTGGACAGCGAATTTGGTCGTATATGGTGGGATAAAGAATAAACCCAGAACTAAATTTTCAACATAATTTTTGATGGTGAAGGGTGACCGGGATGGTCACCCTTCTTTATATGTATTAACTAATAAGCCGCTGAAAATGCTATAACTTACAGAAAAAATCATTTACTTTGCAGGTTGATAATAATTACATATACTTATGGCACAAGAAGATGTTTTCAAGAAATTAGTTTCACACTGTAAAGAATATGGATTTGTATTTCCTTCTTCGGAAATATATGATGGTTTAGGTGCAGTGTATGATTACGGACAGTATGGCGTAGAGCTGAAAAACAATATAAAGAAATACTGGTGGGATAGCATGACCCTACTTCACGAAAATGTAGTAGGCATCGACTCCGCTATTTTTATGCACCCGACTATCTGGAAAGCATCCGGCCATGTGGACGCATTCAACGACCCTTTGATCGACAATAAAGATTCAAAAAAACGCTACCGCGCAGATGTCCTGATCGAAGATCACCTGGCTAAGATCGACGAAAAGATACAGAAAGAAGTAGATAAGGCAGCTAAAAAATTCGGTGAAGCATTCGATGAAGTTCAATTCCGTGCCACCAACGGCCGTGTATTGGAAAATCAGGCTAAACGCGACGAGATACATACCCGTTTCGCAAAAGCATTGAACGATTCTAACTTCGAAGAACTCCGTCAGATCATCATCGATTGCGAAATAGCCTGTCCGATTTCAGGAACACGCAACTGGACGGAAGTACGCCAGTTCAACCTGATGTTCTCTACGGAAATGGGCTCTACAGCCGATGGTGCTTCTAAAATATACCTGCGTCCCGAAACGGCACAGGGAATTTTCGTAAACTTCCTGAATGTACAGAAGACAGGCCGTATGAAAATACCTTTCGGTATCGCTCAGATCGGTAAAGCATTCCGTAACGAAATCGTTGCCCGTCAGTTCATTTTCCGTATGCGTGAATTCGAACAGATGGAAATGCAGTTCTTTGTTCGTCCGGGCGAAGAAATGGAATGGTTCAAGATGTGGAAAAAGACTCGTCTAAACTGGCACAAGGCCATGGGATTAGGTGAAAAGAAATATCGTTACCACGATCACGAGAAACTGGCCCACTATGCCAATGCAGCAACAGATATCGAATTCGAAATGCCATTCGGTTTTAAAGAAGTGGAAGGTATCCATAGCCGTACAGACTTCGACCTGAGCCAACACGAAAAATTCTCCGGTAAGAAAATGCAATACTTCGATCCGGAACTAAATAAAAGCTATACTCCGTATGTTATCGAGACATCTATCGGTGTTGACCGTGTATTCCTGAGCGTTATGGCCGGTTCATATTGCGAAGAGACACTTGAAAACGGCGAAACCCGTGTGGTATTGAGATTACCGGCAGCCCTGGCTCCTATCAAACTGGCCGTATTGCCACTGGTAAAGAAAGACGGTCTTCCTGAAAAGGCAGAAGAAATTATCAACATGCTGAAATTCGATTTCCGTTGCCAGTATGATGAAAAAGATTCTATCGGTAAACGTTACCGCCGTCAGGATGCTATTGGAACCCCGTACTGTATTACAGTTGACCATGATACTTTGAAGGATAATTGCGTAACGATCCGTTTCCGCGACACAATGGAACAGGAACGTGTAAGCATCGACAAGTTGCACGACATTATCTCTGAAAAGGTAAGTATGAAGACGTTATTAAAAAAGATAATTGAATAAGTACATGAAGAAGTACCTGCAAATCGCGTTGATGATTTTTTGTATATCGACCGTTTTTACCTCCTGTAAAGACGACGATAATAATGATGATGCACTTGTCGAGGCATATAAGTTGGAAAACGAACAAGCTTTCCAGGCAAAAGCCAATGATCCGGATTACATACAAGTACAAATAACTGGTAGTGGAGACGGTTTTGTTTATGCTAAAAAGCTGAAAAATGGCGATGGTCCGGCAATCTACTTTAATAGCCGCGTTACTGTTTATTACAGAGGTTGGCTGGCCAACAGCACCTCCGATGATTATTTCGATAAATGCGAGTTTGAAGATGGGTCACCTGCTAAATTTGCAGTAAGTTCCTATTCGGCAAACTACAATCAATATAGCAATCCTAGCGGCTATTCTGCACCGATAACAGGCTGGACAATTGCTTTGCAAAACATGGTTGTAGGTGATAAATGGGAAGTATGGATTCCTTATGGATTAGCTTACGGAACAAGCGACCGGAAAGACAATGCCGGAAATGTTACAATTCCTGCATACTCTACTTTAGTTTTTGAAATTGAAGTAATGGAACGGACTGCTGAAGTGGCAGGCACTACTTAATCGTTCTTATACAATAAAAAGGAGTTGTGTCAAAAGTCTGCAATAGTATTTGACACATCTCCTTTTACCTCTTATGATCAGAAACTGAGTAACCTTTTTAATACACAACACCTTAAAGCTATCTTTATGAGAAGAGTCCACTATATATACTTGCTGATGTTTTTCTGTCTGCTACAGCTCGATGCAGCGAACAGAAAGCCATTCAACTATTACTTTTCGCATATTTCAAGTAAAGATGGCCTATCGGAAAGCCAGGTAAAAGTTATATTGCAGGATAGTTATGGCTTTATGTGGTTTGGGACCAAAAACGGATTGAACCGTTATGACGGCACTTCCATCCAAACAATCAACTGTGATGACTATATTGCCGGCAAAGGAGACCACAACATTTCTGCTCTTTTCGAAGATGAAAATAAAAAACTTTGGGTAGGTACCGATAGAGGTGTTTATATCTATGATCCAATATACGATCTGTTCACTTTCATAGACTTAAAAACAGAAAATGGAGAACAGATGGGAAACTGGGTTGCTAAAATAATCTCCGATCACTCAGGAAACATCTGGGTACTTATTCCCGATCAGGGAGTTTTCCGTTATAAAGACAATAAGTTATACTACTACGCAATTACCAATAAAGATAATATTAAACGAGAAAGTCCCAGCGCAATCTGTGTCAGAGAAAATGGAGAAGTATGGATCGGCACAGTGGGCGTAGGCCTTTTCCGCTATGATCCAAAAACAGATTCATTCGCTCAATATCATACCGACAAGGATAATAACACGCTGATGAATCAATATATCTTCGCCATGTGTGAGTATGGTGACTGGATCGCCCTGGCCATTCATGACGGCGAATTAAAGAAATACAACCCTGAGACGAATGTCTTGCAAACAGTAAAAGCCCCAGGGGTACATTATACCGTATTACGCGATGTCGCTTGCTTCGACCAGAAAAAACTTTGGGTCTGCTCTCATGCCGGCCTGTTTATCATAGACGAGAGTCATGAGAAAGTGACTCATCTGCAGGAAGACCTGATGCACTCGTATAGTTTATCCGACAATATTATTTTCTGTATCCATAAAGACCGGGAAGAAGGCATCTGGCTTGGAACTAAATTCGGAGGTGTCAACTATTTACCGAACCATCAACTTTTATTCGAAAAATATGTTCCGTCAAGTTCCGAAAGCTCCCTAAACACCCGACGGATCCGGGAAATCGTAGAAGCTCCGGACGGAAAGATCTGGATCGGTACGGAAGATAACGGTATTAATATACTGGATCCGGAAACCGGAGAAGTTAAGCAACTGCAATATCCGGCAGCCGAACGAAAGAACCACCTGATGACCCATTCCATGACCATACACAACAATCAGCTGTATTGTGGCCTGTTCAAACAAGGCTTTGACATCATCGACTTATCCACACAATCGATAAAGCATTACAGTCCCAAAAGCCTGAACATCGATGAAGAAAGCGTTTATGCTCTTTTAGTCGACAGTAAAGGGCAAACCTGGCTGGGAAACGGATGGGGATTATACCTGGCAAAGCCCGGCACACTGGATTTCAAGAAAATCAATGAAGTAGGCCTCGACTGGATCTTTCACATCATGGAAGATAGCAAGGGCCGGATATGGATTGCCTCCATGGGGAGCGGAATATGGAAATTTACTCCGAATGACCATTCTTTTAAAAAGTACAATCATGAACCGAAAGATCCGACCAGCTTGAGCTCAAACTCCGTTAGTTCCTCCATGGAAGACAGTAAAGGACAGATATGGCTCTCTACCGACCGGGGTGGTATCTGCCGATATAACGAAAAGGAGGATAACTTCACTACATTCTCCAAAGAACAAGGCTTACCGGATGATGTAGCTTATAAGATACTGGAAGATAAAAATCATAATTTATGGTTTGGAACAAACCAGGGACTTGTCAAATTTAATCCGGGAACCAGAGAAGTTCGTGTATTCACAACCCAAGACGGGCTGATTGGAAATCAATTCCATTACAATTCAGGACTTAAAGCAAGAGACGGAAAATTTTATTTCGGAACAATAGACGGATTGATCGCATTCAATCCGGACGACGATCGGCAAAAAGATTCAGTTACTCCGGTATATATCACTAAATTTAGTATCTACAACAAAGAAGTGACGGTTCACACTCCCAATTCGCCGTTAAATAGAAGCATAGTGCATACCGACAGAATCGTATTGCCTTACAATCAGTCGAATATCAGTTTTGATGTAGCAATACCCTCTTATTCGTCCATACGCAATAAAGAGTGCCTTTACAAAATGGAACCACTCGACCATACCTGGATAAAAGCCAATAGCAATCAGAACATATCCTATGCTCAACTACCTCCCGGAAATTATACATTCCAGGTAAAAGCGACGCAAGGAGAAAAAGCCGAGAACTCACCGACAACATCTCTTCTCATTACGATTCTTCCTCCTTGGTGGTTATCATTCTGGGCCTATCTAGTTTATACTATACTGGTACTCTGCCTGTTATACGGGTGGTTCCGCTGGTATAAACGGCGTAAGGAACAACAGATGGAAGAAAAGCAAAAACTCTTTGAGATTGCTAAAGAAAAAGAGCTCTACGAAGCAAAAGTGGAATTCTTTACAGAAATCGCCCACGAGGTACGTACCCCTTTAACTCTGATCAATAGTCCATTGGAGACAATTCTGGAAATGGATATTCAGGATAGCAAAATCAAACGTAATCTGAATGTAATTGCCCAAAACACGAAACGACTGCTCGAACTGGCAAGCCAATTACTGGACTTCCGGAAAATCGATGCCAATAAATTTAAAATGGATTTCATTTGGGTAAATGTCGGTACCTTACTCAAAGATACGATCCTGCGCTTCGAACCGACTATGGTACAGCAGAAAAAAGAACTGTCTATCGCTATCCCCGATAAAGAGGTCATTGCCGCCATCGACCAAGAGGCCGTTACCAAAATATTGAGTAACCTGCTAAATAATGCTCTTAAATATTCAGCTCATAAAATCAAGGTCGAGTTACAACAGGCAGAAACCACCTTCAGCATCCGTATCACCAATGATGGGGGCCGGATACCAGCCGAACTCAGTCAGCAAATATTTGAACCATTCTATCAGATCAATAAAAAAGAAAAAACATCTACCGGAACCGGTATCGGTTTACCGTTAGCCCGCTCACTGGCTATGCTCCATTCCGGTAATCTCTCGTTAGATACGGAAGCAACCGACAATTCATTTGTATTGATTCTGCCTCTTACCCAGGAAAAAATCAGACAACAGGAGAGTTCCGCTCTTCAGGAAGAGTTCATTTTTTCTGAAGAGAATACTAATATTCATATTGAAGGCCGGAATTATACCCTTTTGCTTGTAGAAGATAATGATACCATGCGTTCATTTCTTGCTGAAAAATTACAAGAGTTTTTTATTACCGAAACTGCTCCGAATGGGAAAGTGGCCTTGGAGATCCTGAGTGAACATTCTGTTGATATTGTAGTTAGTGATATCATGATGCCTGTCATGAACGGTCTCGAACTATGTAAAGAAATGAAAGCGAACATCGAGCTCTGTCATATTCCGGTTATTTTCCTGACGGCTAAGAATGATCTCGACAGTAAGATCAACGGTCTGCGTCTGGGAGCCGAAGCTTACGTAGAAAAACCTTTCTCATTCAATTATCTGGCAACACAGATTTCTTCATTGCTGAACAACCGGCAGAAAGAACGTGAGGCGTTTTCTAAACGCCCGTTCTTCCCTGTCAATAATATGCAAATGAATAAAGCGGACAAGGAGTTCATGGATCGTATCATCGCTATTATCCACGAAAACATCACCGATGAGAACTTTGGTGTAGAAAAGCTGGCAGAAATACTTTCTTTAAGTCGTTCCAGCTTACTACGTAAAATAAAAGTCTTATCCGGACTTTCACCGAATGACTTTATCCGCCTCATCCGTCTGAAAAAAGCAGCTGAGTTGATACTCGACGGCCAACATCGGATCGGGGAGATCTGTTATCTGGTCGGTATCAACTCACCTTCTTATTTTAGTAAGATATTTCAGAAACAATTCGGTGTAACTCCCAAAGATTTTGAGAAACAAAATAGCTAAACAGAGCTTACTACATATACTTATACGAATCTATTATCAGTACGCATCACTAAGTGAAACTATTTTCAACTGTTTTCCAAAGTCCGATCCTGACAGTGTCGATTTTACTTTAACAGAGACAGTTTCTCCCGGAAGTATATCAAAATAATTGTTCTCAAAGAAATTATCGATTCCATTCAACGACATGAATACCGCACGTGCGAACTTGTCGGCAGTAAGTTCTATTTCATAGCCTCCATCGATCGGTTTTATTTGTTTTGAAATTGTTACCAGAGGATAATTTATCGCTTTTTGCTGCAACAAGAAATAATTGTTCGTATATATTTTCCCTGCCTTATCGACCAAACGGGTCTGTATGACCACTTCACTCTTTGAATTTCCTTTTATCAGATGCTCTGCATCCATCGACAAAACGTTCTTACTGGTATTAGCCGCGATTGAAACTTTCTTTTGTATCTTGTTGATCACTTTACCATCCAAAGTCAATACAGTTACAGTCAGATCCCCTTGTGAAGCAGTCAGTCTGTCAGACACGATATATACCGATAACCGATTATCCTTTTCGATCGGAGAAACCAATATATCCTTATAAGCTTCACGGGCAAAATAATGCTGAGCCTTCCAACGGCCATAATAATCACGGCTGGACCATGAAGCCACAGGCCAACAGTCATTATGCTGCCAGAATAACGTACCCATACAATAAGGCATATCTCTTCGATGGGCTTCCATCGCAATCTTAACGGCATCACCCTGCAAAACCTGATTCATATAAAGAAAAGATTCAAAATCTTTAGGCTTTCTATATTCATTCAGCAGATACTCTTCTATCAAATTGTTAGCGTAAGAACCGGCCCGTTGATGTTCCATCATAACTTCAGAGGTAATGGCCCAGTCTTTAGATTCCGGCGCATATATTTTCACCGACTCAAACTCCGGAAAAGATTGAAATCCATACTCACTGAAAAAGCGGCTCCGTTCATTATTATATTGAGTAATCGGCTTTCTTCCATGCCAAACATCCCAGTAATGGCGATCTCCATGCTTATCATCACAACCTTGTCCCGGAAGACCATAGGGAGAAGAAGGCCAATAAAATACACCCGGAGCATACTGTTCCACCATATCCGGCAACAACTTATGGAACAAATCAGTATACTGTTTCCACATAACACGCGCATATTCCGGATTCTGTCTGGTATAATCTTCCTTGCGTCCCCAGCCGAACCAGCCATCATACGCTTCATTATTTCCACACCAAAGAGCAATAGAAGGATGATTTCTTAAACGCTTAATATTATCTATCGCTTCCTGACGGACACTTTCAAGATATTCTCCTTCAGAAGGATACATACTACAAGCAAACATAAAATCCTGCCAGACCAAAATACCATATTGATCGCAAAGATCATAAAAGATATCATTTTCATAAGTACCTCCACCCCAGACTCTGAGCATATTCATATTCGTATTTACAGCATCGAGAACTGTTTTCTCATATATCTCTTTGGTTACACGAGGTAAAAAGTTATCGCAAGGAATATAGTTCGCTCCCTTCATAAATACAGGAACTCCGTTTAGCTCAATATATAACGTCGAACCATATTGATCCGGCTTATTGATCACTTTTACAGACCGTAAACCAGTTTTGGAAGTATTAGAATCAACAACCTGAGAATCCAATATAATATCTGTCTGGAACTCATAAAGATGGGCTTCACCTAAACCGTTTGTCCACCATAACTTCGGATTATTGATCACAAAATCGGTAGTAGCAACGTTTGCTCCTTTTTTCAGATCTGTTGTGAATGTAGCATAAGATATTCCCGATTTCTTATCTTTTACAACGATTTGTGCATTGGAGATATCTTTGTCAGCCAAAACATCCACATTTACTGTAATCGAGGCTTTTCGCTTGTTCACCTCTTTCTGCTGGATAAAGACATCTTCCAGTTTAACGTCATTCCATGCCTCTACATAAACCGGACGCCAAATTCCAGATGTGACCAGGCGTGGTCCCCAATCCCAACCATAATGATAACCCGCCTTACGTGCAAACGGACTAACTGTTTTTTCGAAAATACCTCCTTGCTGAGACTGATCCGGTCCTGTTGGATAATGATAAGGCAGCGCATCCCATTTAGGTATATCTTCTTTTATCGGAGAGCGGAATAGAACCTCCAGTTTATTATCTTTTTGTTTTACCTTCCCCTTTATATCGACTTTCCATTCACAGAACATATTATTGCCTTCTAAGATCTTTTCACCATTCAGATAAACACTGACATAGGTATCCAGCCCCATAAAATGTAGCCGGATATTTTTCTTATCAAACATTTCGTTATTCAGATCAAACGATGTTTCATACATCCAGTCTTCTTTGTCAACCCACTGCACACTTCTCTCATTCAGACGAAAGAAAGGATCCTCTATTATTCCATTTGCAATAAGATCGGTATGGACTACACCTGGCACAGCCGCCGGATACCAATTGTTCAACCGCCATTGTTTAAAACGCCATCCGGAGTTCAACTCCGTTTTCAATGAAGTCTCACCGACTGCTGTATAAGATAAAGTTGCCAGAAAAAAGATGATAAGTTGGATATAGTTTTTCTTTATTTGGATTTTCATGTCAATATGCTATTAAAAACTAAAAAATAAAAGGGGGTAATATAGAGAATATCCAATATTACCCCCATATTTCGATCAGGTTTCAATTAATAGCCCGGATTCTGATCTTCTTTTGTGAAGTCCGGATTATTATTAATTTCAGAATCTGGAATAGGATAACGCATGTGGTAATCTTGAATCGTACCGGATTCTTTTGCCCAACGGTTACGTTGTTTGATCAACTCCACAAATTTACCTGTTCTGATAAGGTCCATACGTCTCCATCCTTCAAAGCAAAGTTCCCGCATACGCTCGTCCATGATTTCGACTCTGAATTGTTCTTTCGACATTCCCTTCCACTGCTTATCTGCCGGAAGATTTCCGCCCCAGGCACGACTACGGATCTGATTATTTACAATATCCAGAGCCTGAGCTGTATTTCCAACTTCATTCAGGCATTCTGCATAGCAAAGCAATACATCTGCAAAGCGAATCATCGGATAATTCTTACCTACACGGTAATAACTCCTGTTGAACACATTTGGATAATCGGGAGCAAAACGGTCAATACGTCTGTCTTCCCATTTCTTAATATGCGGATCCAATTCGTCAGCAGCATCCGTAGGAACTGTATAAGTAATTCCGTCATAAGTCCATTCGTAACGCAGGTTCACATTTTTACGCGAATCGCCGTCTTCCCATACACCACCGTCCTCTTTCATGCTGTACTGGTAAACTGTCGGCATAATCACATCCCAGCCACCCAGATAACACTCTTCACTATAACCGGCTTGTCCTAAAGTCTTAGATCCCATATCCCATTGCCATCCGCTTCGGCCCTGGTCATTCGGTTCATAGTCGATCTCAAATACAGACTCAGGAGAGTTAAACTCTAAAGTACCCCATTCATCAAACAGCGTTCCGTAATTCGGTTCCAGAGAATAACGTCCGTCATTTATTTTCTCAAAATAACCGATGGCTTTTTGGAAATCGCGATAACCACTCTCTTCCGGAGCATACATACAAGTCTTTCCCAGCATAGCTATAGCAGAACCTTTTGTGGCACGAGGGCCCGTTTGTCTTCCATCAGCCAGATTCTCCGAAGCGTATGTAAAATCATCAAAAATCTGCTGCCATACTTCCGATAAAGGTCTTCTTGAATAATCAGTATCTGTCTGGTCCAAAGACTCAATTTTAACAACCGGAACTTCTCCCCAATGCATCGCAAGCTCAAACATTGACATGGCACGCATAAAACACGCATTACCTTTCAATACCTTAATTCGCTTCAGGTTCTCTTCATTAGTTTCCGATTCTTCCAGGATACTCAAACCACAAATAGACAACGATGCCGTATTTATAATAGGCCATTTGCTTTGCCACATGGCAGAGATCTTATCCAGTGAGCTATTCAGCTGTCCATTATAATAATCAAAACCAGGCTGGCTCGCATAAGTCAGTACCTCTTTAATACCCTGCTGGGCTTCATCCGTACCGATCATATAGAAAGTAAAGCCTTCTCTATTGACTTTCGTATTACGAAAACTGGTGTACAACCCGTCAACCGTAGGCTCCAATCTGTCCAAATCAGTATAAATCTGATCTGCTGTCAATGCGCTCTGAGGCTCCTTATCCAAAAAATCCTGGCATGAACTTGTCCCGAACAAGCACAGAGCTGAGAGTGATAATATAGTTATTGCTTTCATAAATTTCATTTTAA
>ERZ812616.2047-NODE-2047-length-18714-cov-3.071226_pt1 | contig 18714 bp, 9 predicted proteins | sample MGYA00376249_ERZ812616 | MGnify/ENA primary metagenome ERZ812616 (study PRJEB26924, sample SAMEA4378265) | human gut metagenome | biome: human gut; feature: human-associated habitat; material: faeces | place: China | collected 2013 ... | reverse complement strand
ACCACGTTTCCGTTTGCCGGAAACCAACACTGATCTTTGTACCCTTTCGCCCCAGCCCGATAGCGGTGGAAAGAATTCGGTTTTAGTAAAAATCATTTCAACTATAATCATTTTTTAAACATTACTCAGCATGGCTGATAACAATCTCAAAAACTTTGATGTAAAGATATCCCCCTGAAACCACTATTTTACTACCATCTTCAACTATTTCAGTTACGATATTTATAAAAGCAGGCCTACCCCGCTGCAAAATCCTCCAAAAAAGACAAAACGACTCCCCAAACCTAAAATTTACTCATTTCATAACAATCTCGTTTCTATATTGCTGAAAACTGCCTATTTTTGGTTACCGGGAAAAACAACCCCAAGCGGCTTCCAACATTTCCCGCATACCCATTGTTCTATTGATATAAAAATAAATAGTATGAAGAATAAGACACACCAGAAAAGAGTTGCAGCTATACACGACATTTCCGGTTTCGGAAAATGCTCACTGACAGTAGCCTTACCTATTTTATCGGCCGCCGGCATCGAAACATCGGCACTCCCCACCGCCGTCCTCTCCACCCATACCGGAGGGATCAGCGGATACACCTACCGGGATCTTACCGACGACATGCGGCCGATCATGCAACACTGGAAATCACTCGACATCAAGTTCGACGCCATCTATACCGGCTTCCTCGGATCGTTCGAGCAACAAGATATCGTAAAGGAGTTCTTCGAACTGTTCAGGACAGACGACAACCTCATCCTGGTCGACCCCGTGATGGGCGACAACGGTGAACTGTATACCATCTTCACCCGCGAGTTCGCCGCCGGAATGAGGTCGGTTTGCGAGAAAGCCGATATCATCGTACCCAACCTGACGGAGGCGGCCCTGCTGCTCGACGAGCCGTTCAACGGCGGACCTTATACCCACGCCTACATCGAGAGCACGCTGCGTAAGCTGGCCGACCTCGGGCCCAAACGGGTGGTACTGACCGGCGTCTTCTTCAAGGAGGATGAACTCGGCGCCGCCACCTACGACCGCGAAACGGACACGATCGAGTACGTTTTCACCCGCAAGATACCCGGCTACTACCACGGTACGGGCGACGTCTTCGCCAGTGCCTTACTTTCGGGTCTGGAAAACGGGTTCAGCCTCACCGAATCGGCTGCCATCGCCGTGAATTTCACGGCGGAAAGTATCCGGCGCACCTATGAAGCCAAGACAGACTACCGCTTCGGTGTTAATTTTGAACAAAGTTTCCCCGACTTTCTAAAAGAACTCAAACTCGTATAAAAGTTTTCGAATTTATTTTTCATCTTTGTGCTCCCATAACATGATTATAAACGTGAAAACCCCTAGATAACGATATGAGTAAAACTAAAATAGCTATCTCCGGTATAGGAGCTGTCGGCGGATATTACGGAGGTTCGCTGGCTGCTTATTACGAAAACTCCGATGAGGTGGACGTTTTCTTTATTGCCCGTGGCGAAAACCTGAAGGCCATCCGCGAAAACGGGTTACAGATCAAGAAATCGTACCGCCGGATAACCGCCCGTCCGACACTGGCAACCGACAATCCGGCCGAGATCGGTCCGGTAGATTACCTGTTGTGCTGCACCAAGAGCTACGACCTGGAGGACAACATCCGCCACCTGAGTCCCGTGATCGGGCCCGACACCGTGGTAGTACCCCTGCTCAACGGAGCCGACATCACGGAACGGATACAACAATTACTGCCCGACAACCGCGTCTGGAAAGGCTGCGTTTATATCGGTGCCCGGCTGGTTGCACCCGGACAGGTGGAGAAATTCACGCTGAAGGACCGGCTTTTCTTCGGCGACAACGGGGGCGACCGCGCCAAACAGGAGGAGTTCCGCTCCTTACTGCACAGGGCCCGCATCCTGGTGACCAACCCGGCCGACATAGACGTCGAGATCTGGAAGAAATTCTTTATGATCTCCACCGCCGCCACCATCACCTCTTATTTCAACGAGCCGATAAACGACGTGATCGAGAAGCACAACGATTTCTTCATCACGCTGGGGTATGAATTGAAAAGCATAGCCGAGGCCAAAGGGATAGAGTTGCCGGACGACATCGTGTTCACGTCGATCCAGTCGCAGAAGATGATGCCGAACGGTTCGACCACCTCCATGCACAGCGACTTCCGCCGCGGAGGGCCTACGGAGATCGAGACACTGACGGGCTACGTCGTACGCGAAGCCGAGAAGGCAGGCCTGCGGGTTCCTACCTACCAGTTCATGTACAAAGGGCTGACGCGGTTCCCTTATCCGGGCAGAAACAGTTGACGTATCTGCAAACAGGCCTACGGCATATATAATAAAGTAAAGGTGCTGAAGCTATCCGATCCGGTTATTCCGGACGATAAACTTCAGCACCTTTTCTATCCCCTCCGGTCAGTCCCGGAAGATCGGTATGCCGCCTTCTCGTAGATCGGGCGGCAACCGGTAAGGAGACGGGATCAGTCCCCGATATACGTTTCCATGAACTTCGCGCCTGGTGCCGGAGAGATCGTGACGACCTGTGTATCGGCGGGCATGAGCACGGTCTGTCCCTGATGGACGAATATTTCGTTGCCTTTATTGTCACGGATGGAAGCCTTGCCACTCATGCAGATGTAGACAACGAAGGAGTCGAGCTCGGAGAAGTCGCGCACCATCATCGTGTCGAGATCCAGCAGGTTGGTGGTGAAGTACTTGCAGTCGGCCAGTTCGACCGTCGCGTTGGTATGGCCTTTGTAATGCGTACGGTAGTCGGGCAGCAAGGTATAGTCTATCGCATCCTTAGCCAGCTCGGTGTGCAGTTCGCGTCCGTTGCCGTTAGCGTCCTTGCGGTCGTAGTCGTAGATGCGGTAAGTAATGTTGCTGGTCTGCTGTATCTCGGCGATGAAGCAGCCGGCACCGATTGCGTGAACGCGTCCGGCGGGCAGGAAGAAAACGTCGCCCGGCGTCACTTCATAACGCTTCAGAACGTCCATGATGGTGTTGTTTTCCACCCGTTTCACGTACTCGTCGGCATCGATCTGCTGCGAGAAACCGGAATAGAGGGCGGCCCCCTTAGCTGCATTTATCACATACCACATTTCGGTCTTGCCGAAGGAGTTGTGACGTTTGCGGGCCAGTTCGTCGTCGGGGTGTACCTGGATAGACAGGTCATCACGGGCGTCGATGAACTTTATCAACAGAGGGAACGTCTCGCCGAACTGCTCGATCACCTTCTCTCCGACCAACTCTTTTCCATAGGTACGGATCAGTTCGTCAAGGTTTTTGCCAGCCAGCTCACCGTTTTCCACCACGGAAAAATTGCCGTCCACGTGCGAAAGTTCCCAACTCTCACCGATTCCTTCTTCAACCGGTGTGATGCCCTTGAACGGGCAGATGTCTGAGCCTCCCCAAAGGATCTTCTTGAGGATAGGCTTGAATGTCATCGGATATAACATAATGTGTTTTTGTTTAATGAATTACTTCTTTACTTTTACTTTTCTCAATACAACAGCACTGCGTGCGGGAATGTAAAGTTTAAGCCATTCTTTTTTCTCTTTTTTATACAATGGGTCAAATTGTGTAAAATGATGTATGGAGTCGTCGGCCAAACCGAAGCCACCGAAGCAGGTAGCATCCGTGTTGAGTACCACTTCGTACTCGCCTACGGGTACGAGGAAGCCATAGTCGGTATACGACTTCGAGGGGCTGAAGTTGAACACGAACACGAGGTCTTTACGCATATAGGCCAGGATCTGGTCGCCGTCGCTGTCCCACACCTTCTGGATGGGGGTAGACTGGAAGTTCTTCACACTGCGGATCAACCCGATCATTTCGCGGTCGAAATCGCCCAGGTAATGGTACTTCAAATCCATGTTGTCTACCAGCTCCCACTGGCGGCGGGCGTATTTATGCGACCATCCGTTGCCTTCGCGCGGGAAATCGATCCACTCCGGATGCCCGAACTCGTTGCCCATAAAGTTGAGATAGCCGCCGTTGATGGTCGAAGCCGTCACGAGGCGTATCATCTTATGAAGCGCGACACCACGTTCGACCATGAAGTTATGATCGTCCTTGTGCATGTGCCAATACATTTCCGCATCTATCAGACGGAAGATGATGGTTTTATCTCCTACCAAAGCCTGGTCGTGACTTTCGGCGTAACTGATTGTCTTTTCGTCAGCGCGACGGTTAGTCGTCTCCCACCAGATGGAGGAAGGATGCCAGTCTTCGTCTTTCTTTTCCTTGATGGTCTTGATCCAGTAGTCGGGGATGTTCATGGCCATGCGGTAGTCGAAGCCATAGCCTCCGTCTTCATATTTAGCCGCCAGACCGGGCATGCCGCTTACTTCCTCGGCGATGGTGATGGCGTTTTTGTTGACCTCGTGGATCAGTTTGTTGGCCAGTGTCAGGTAAGCGATGGCGTCGCCGTCCTGATGTCCGTTGAAGTAGTCGCCGTAGTTGCAGAATGCTTCACCGAGTCCGTGGCTATAATAGAGCATGGAGGTGACACCATCGAAACGGAAACCGTCGAACTTGTACTCCTCGAGCCAGAACTTGCAGTTGGAAAGGAGGAAGTGCAGGACTTCGTTCTTGCCATAGTCGAAGCAAAGCGAGTCCCAGGCCGGATGCTCGCGGCGCGAACCGCTAAGGAAATACTGGTTATAGGAACCGTCGAAACGGCCGAGGCCTTCCACTTCGTTCTTCACCGCGTGGCTGTGAACGATATCCATGATAACGGCAATTCCCATGCCGTGTGCGTCGTCTATCAACTGTTTCAGCTCTTCGGGCGTGCCGAAACGCGACGAGGCGGCGAAGAAGCTGCTCACATGGTAGCCGAAGGAGCCATAATAAGGATGTTCCTGTATGGCCATGATCTGGATGGCGTTGTAACCTTCGCGAGCGATGCGCGGCAGGATGTTGCGGCGGAACTCATCGTATGAACCCACTTTCTCCTCGTTGGTCGACATACCGATATGGCATTCGTAGATCAGCAGCGGGGCGGTGTTGGGTTTAAACCGTTTGTTTTTGAACGTATACGGTGTGGCCGGATTCCATACCTGCGCACTGAATATCTTGGTATTGTCGTCCTGTACGACACGGCGTATCCATGCCGGGATGCGTTCGCCGCTTCCTCCGTCCCACTCTACGAGCAGTTTGAAAAGGTCTTCGTGGTGCAGCATTTCTTCGGGGAGAGCTATTTCCCAGACGCCGTATCCCTGGCGTTTCATGCTATACCGTTCTTCTTTTTTCCAATCGTTGAACGTACCGATCAGATATATAGCGGTGGCATTCGGGGCCCATTCGCGGAACACCCAGCCTTTGTTGGTCTTGTGCAGGCCGAAGTACAGATAGCCGGAAGCCATTTCAGACAAGGTTTGTTTACCTTTGTTAGTCAGGATGTTTTCCTTTTCTATCACGTATTGATACCTTCCTTCTATCGCCTCCTTATAAGGGGCAAGCCAAGGGTCATTCTTTATTAGATTCAGCGACTCCATGATTATTTGAGATTGGTTTAGCGCAAAGATAAAAGAAAAAAACATACCGTATTGATATTACGGGGATATTTCTTAATTTTGCATCAAACCCATGCAATATATGAGTAGAGGAACAAAGAGTATAGCTTTTTACTTAGTGATGGTCGTTGTATTCGGTTCACTAATGTACTTCATCGCCAAGGAAGGAGAAAGCCAGCAGCTTGAGAGTGCCATCACGTCGGCCTACGACGCCCCGAAAGACCTGGGGGAAGGTTTCACGGTCTTTTGGGAACTGATGACCCACCATATACAGTCGCCCATCGGAATATTATTGTTGCAGATCATCACGATCCTGCTGACCTGCCGCCTGTTCGGATGGTTGTTCCAGCGGATCGGGCAGCCGACGGTGATCGGCGAGATCGTGGCCGGTATCGTGCTCGGCCCTTCGGTTTTGGGGCATCTGTCGCCCGAAGTTTCGGGGTTCCTCTTCCCGATCGAGTCGCTGGGCAACATCACGATCCTGAGCCAGTTCGGGCTGATCCTCTTTATGTTTGCCATCGGGATGGAACTGGATATCACCGAGGTACGGAAAAAATTGAAGGAGACGATCCTTATCAGCCATACGAGTACGATTGTTCCTTTCTTCTGCGGGATGCTTACCGCCTACTTCGTCTACGACACCTACGCTGATAAAAGCACGCCTTTCCTATCCTTCGCCCTCTTCATAGGCATCGCCATGAGTATCACCGCCTTCCCTGTGTTGGCACGTATCATACAGGAGAAGGGGTTGACGCGTACGCATCTGGGGACGATCTCGCTCGCCAGCGCGGCCAACGGCGACATAACGGCCTGGTGCCTGCTGGCGGTCGTGATAGCCATCGCACAGGCGGGCTCGATGCTGAGTGCGATCTACAACATACTCTTCTCGGTGATTTACATCGCTTTCATGTTCTTTGCCGTCCGGCCGTTCCTGAAGATGGTGGGACATATCTATCATAATAAGGAAGTGATCGACAAGGGTCTGGTGGCTTTTATGTTCCTCCTGTTGATTATCTCGGCTTACCTGACGGAGATGCTGGGGTTGCATGCGCTGTTCGGCGCGTTCATCGCAGGGGTGGTGATGCCGAGTAACGTGAAGTTCCGCAAGATCATGACCGAGAAGGTGGAAGACGTCTCGCTGGCGTTGTTCCTGCCCTTGTTCTTCGTCTCGACGGGGTTGCGCACGGAAATCGGGCTGTTGAACAGTCCGGAGCTGTGGTGGATGTGCGGGGTGTTCATACTCGTTGCCATCATCGGTAAGTTCGGCGGGGCGATGTTTTCCGCCCGTTTCGTCGGGGAGAGCTGGAAAGACAGCCTCTACATCGGGGCGTTGATGAATACGCGCGGGTTGATGGAGCTGGTAGTGCTCACCATCGGCTACGAAATGAAGATACTTCCGCCCTCGATCTTCGTGATGTTGGTGTTGATGACGCTCGTGACAACCTTCATGACCATCCCGCTGGTGTCGTTCATCAAGTTCTGCTTCCAGACGCGGGAGAAGATCAAAGAATACAAGGCGGTGGACGTGGCGGACGGGACTTTCAAGGTCTTGCTTTCCTTCGGACGTGCCGCCAACGGACAGATCATGCTGGACGTGGCCTACCAGATGTTTGCGCACCGCCGCCACCAGGTAGACCTTACGGCGCTTCACCTCACCGTCGGCTCGGATGTGAACCCGCTTCACACCGACAACTTCGAGGAAGTGAGCTTCGGCCCGATCCTTTACGGGGCAAAGAAGCTGGGGGTGAACATCGAAACGCGCTACGAGGTGTCGAACAACGCGGGTCAGGACATCACCGACATCGTCAACACCGAGGGCTTCGACTTCCTGCTTGTCGGCTCGGGCATATCCATGAGCAACCAGCCGGACGACATCGAGGCGAACCGTTACCGCACCTCTTTCTACAACAAGTACTTCAAACGTTTCAAAGCGCCCGAATCGTGGTTCTACCCCGGTGCGCTGCTTAAGGATAAGACGAAGATGTTCATCGGCAAGAGTAATTGCGACGTGGGCGTGTTTGTGAACCGTGGCTTCGTGAAAGCGAGCAACGTGATCGTGGTGATCGACTCCGAGCGCGACCTCTTCCTGCTGGATTATACGTCGACCTTGCTCAAGACGACGCACGGCTCGGTAGGCATCCTCGACCGCAGCAGCTCGACCACGCCGGGCAGCGAGAAGATACAACATGCCATCCACCAGTTCACGGAATCCATCAAGCAGGCTTCCCTCATCGCCGACAAGGACATGAGCGCGGCTACTTTCAGCAGCTACAACTTCATGCTCATCAGCTACGACAGTTGGAACGACGTCTCCGAACATCGCCGCGAAGCTTTGCAGAAAATGCCGTCCACCCTGATCCTCAACCATAAGGAACGGACAGAGGAATGATGATAGGCTGACGACGTCGAAAGCAACAGAAAAAAATAAAAAAGACGGAAGGGCGCATGCTTTGTAACAAGAGCATGCGCCCTCTTTTTAAAAAGGAAAATCCCCCACACTGTGGGGAGAATCTACATACCCCTATTTTAAACGCCGGATACAAGATCTCCTCCCTTCCTCCTCCCCTCAAACGGAAGCTCCGAAAACCGCCCACCAAAAGCAGACTAAAACGCTTGATTATCATAACAATTAAAAATAATAACATAATACTTGCAAATATTGTAATATACAAGTACAAAACTTGTATATTTCGCTCAAATTCAAACGGTTTTAGCATACAAACATTAATAGTAAGCTTATATCATTAATATTAGCAAAAGAATTAGTTTTTTATAAAGTATAAGTTTATTTTTGCATTGTATTAGTTGTTGAATTACAACTATTAACCGACTTATAAACATTCAAAAAATTAAAATTATGAATGGAATACAATTTCAACAAAAATTATTGGGCTTACAAGAGAACATGATGAATTTCGCTCTTATGCTCACTGCTAACAGGGACGATGCCCAGGATTTACTGCAAGATACAGCACTTAAAGTTTTAGATAATCAGGATAAATTCGTTGACAACGTTAATTTCAAAGGTTGGGTTCTGACCGTTATGCGTAATATTTTCATCAATAACTACCATAAGGTGGTACGCGTACAAACGGTAGTAGACTCCAGCGTAGACCTCTACAACCTGGACGTGGTTAACGACTCCGGTTTCGACTCGCCCGACAAGGCGTACAACATCCAGGAGATCACCAAGGTAATCAACGCCCTGAACGATGACCTGAAGATGCCGTTCTCGATGTTCGTCAGCGGATACAAGTACAACGAGATAGCCGACAAGCTTGATCTCCCGCTCGGAACAGTTAAAAGCCGTATCTTCTTCGCCCGTCAGGAGCTCCAGAAGAATTTGCAGGATTTCAGATGATCAGAAGTAACAACAAATATAAAAAGGACTGTAGAGGTTTTCTCTACAGTCCTTTTTTTGTGGGGATTACCGATATCAATACCTGAACTTTATCAATTCAGTTTGAACCTAAGCCCTAGTTTCACGCCGAACGACATAACCTTCACCTTGTCGGTCACATTCGAGTTCAACATGCCGTTGTAAGGGATACCTTGTCCGACGATCTTATTCCCTTCCGGATGATAAGACGCCGGGGTCGACAACAGGCCCTGATCCTTCTTCTTTTTCATGTTGGTGAAGCCGTAGTCGATATAGCCGCCCAGCAGCAGGTCGGTGTCCTCGCCGAGGGCAACCATGAAGCCCAGTTCGGCCGTTCCGGCTAAACCCAATTTCAACTTGTTCTTGCCGCTCCAGTCGAGCTCCTTACCCGGGTCGCTGATCGTGCCGAACCCGTGATGAGGCACAGGCGACTCAGATGGCGAACCCACGTCCGAAGGGATATGCGGGTAGTAACCCGATACGTTCAGTTCGCTGGCCGCGTTACTCTGCACCTTGTATTTTGTCTGGACAGGAAGTTGCAGTTTAACCCCTAGTCCGGCATACAATCCCCAGTTTTCCTCTTCCCCGAAACGCGTCTGGTACATCGCCATCAGCGGGATATCCAACAGGAAAGCGGTCTGTTTCTCTTCCAGGCTCTTCAGGCGGGCACGCAGCTCGAAGTCGCGCGGGTGTCCCGAGAAGTCGTCATCATCGGTCATTGTGCCCAGTTTCATGTATTTGTCGTCCGACATATCGCCTCTCAAACGGCCTACTGTGGCGTAGCGGGAGATTCCTACCCCCGTGGCAACCCCCCAGTGAGGGTTGAAGAAGTAGCTGTAATGGATATCGACTTCATAACCGAGCTTGCTGTCCCGGTTGCCTTTTTCCTGGAAACCTTCGATCCGGTAGTCCAGGTCGTAACGGAAGGAAGAAGAGCCCACACCGCCCGAGACGGTGAGGTAAGACGTTTTCGTGCGCGTCGTGTCGCGCTGCTCCTGCCGGTACTCACGCTGCTGTTGGCGGCGTTGTTGCTGCTCTTGGTGGCTGTACTGGCCGTGTTCCCTGCCACCCGTTCCCTGCTGGGCGGAAACGGTGGTGGACAGGATGCCGGCGGCAAACAATAGAATGGTTTTATTTATCTTGGAAATCATTGTTGTCATATCTGTTGGTTTATTTTACGATGATTTTATGGGTGGTGGACTTGCCAGTCTCGGTGGTCACCTTCACCACGTAACTTCCCGAAGCCATGTCGGCAGGGATCGTTGTTTCGGTGGTCAGGGTGGTCAGGCGCTCAAGCAGCTGTCCGTTCATGTTGTAGATCTCGATCACGGCCGATTCGGGAGCTTCGCCCGGCATACCGAGGCTGACAGTGATCGGCGTGTTCTTCTTCACCATCGCCGGATATACCCGGGTGATCGGGAACTGGGTCAGCGTATCGAACGTGATCGGGCAGCTCACCACATAAGTGTCGTCCGCACGGTATGCCTGGATATAGTAAGTACCCAGCAGCCCCTCCGGAACGGAGTAGTAGATGGAAGTGCCGTTCTTGTCGATCTTCTGACCGTCTTTGTACCACTGGAAGCGGACAAACTCGTTATCCTGATTCGTGATGTAGAGGAACTCGTTCCATTTCACCAGGATACGCAGGCCGTTTTTGCCCACCGTTACCGTGCGGCTGCTCTCCATTCCGCAGTCGCCGTATACATCCACGTAGTAGATACCCTCCTTGTCCGGAGTCAGGGCTGCCGTGTAACGATCCGAAGTCGCACCCGGGATGGCCACTTCGTTGAAGAACCACTGGTAACTCAGGTTGACGCCCGTCGCTTCGACCGACAGGGTGAAGGCGTCGCCGTCGCAAACGTTCACCGACTGCGGTTGGCGGGTGATGGTGGTTGTCTCCAACACTTCGATATTGAACGGGTAAGCCTCCTCGCGATCCGGATCGCTCTTCAGGCGCACATAGATGTTGGCGTGGTAGATACCCCTCGGGATACGGTTGGCAACCGGGACGGTGATGTATCCCGGAGTCAGGTCTTTGTATTCGGTATCGCTGAAGCCGGCGGCAATCGCTTCATCCGTGAAACGGACAGCGTACTCGATCGGATAGTCCGGATTCAGGACGCTGACAGGGATTCTGAATTCGCCGTCCACGCTACAATACGGCGCCGTATCGCCCACATAGATCATGCCTTCGTCGGTGATGACGATCGTGTGTTGGTAAGCGGGCTGGTTGTAGTACTGCTCCGATGCGATGCTTTCGCCGTTGTAGAGCGTCAGCTTGTATACATTATATATATAGGTACCGACAAGCGTATGGGCCTCCCCTTTGTTGAAGGTGTAACGTTCGGTTTTCAGGACGGCTTCGTCCAGCGGATAATGATAGCCGGCCGGAGTGGCGGTGTACTCTATTTCCCAACGGTCGTAGGTGACGTTGTTGAAGCCGACAGGGCGGATCTGCACGTACACCGGCGTCCCTTTGGTGACAGTGGTTGTGGTCAGGTTGTCCACATCCCGGAAGTCCTCGAGCTTGTTGGAGGCAGTGGAGACAGACCATTGCAACGCGCCGCCCGGACCCGGGCCGGGGCCTTCGCCGTCACCGATCACGATTGTGTGGCGGTAGGGTGAGTCGGCATAGTCATAAGTCTCGATGGTCTGGTTGCCGTACATATCATACAGGGTCAGTTTGGTGACGGTGTATATGTAGATTCCCTTTTCGGTATGGGCCTCCCGGTTGTTGAAGTTGTGACGTTCGGTCTTCAGCGTCGGGTTCATGCCGTAGTAGTGTTCGGCCGGGGTCACGGTGTATTCGACCGCCCAGCGTTCGAAGTTGATGCCCTCATGTCCGACGGGACGGATCTGGACGAAGACAGGAGTGCCGTAATTCACCGAAGTGGTTGACTGGTCGTCCACATCCTTGAAGTAAGGCTGTTCGCTCGTCACGGTGGAGACAGACCATTGCAGGGCCGGATCTTTCACGACCGGTTTGTCCTGGATAACCACCTTATGCGTACAGGAGGCGTTCCGGTAGATGTAGGTGGCCACTTCCGCGCCGCCTTTATACAGGAGCAGCTTGGTCACATTATAGTAGTAAGTGCCTTCGAGCGTGTGGGCTTCCCCTTTATTGAAGTCATAACGTAGGGTTTTCCCGATAGCCTCTCCCATCGGATAGTGGTAGTCGGCCGGGGTGGCGATGTACTCGATCGCCCAGGTGTCGAAGTCGACATGCTCCAGGCCGACCGGGCGGATCTGCACGTAGACGGGCGTTCCGACCATGACGGTCGTCGTGGAATTGTTCTCCACATCCCTGAATTCATACGGGTCGGCGGTGGTCTTGGAGACAGACCATTGCAGCTTCAACGCGGAGTTGGGCTCCCACTGGGCGTAAAGGTCGGTGTTCTCGGTGATGGTGAAGGTAGCTCCGGGCAGGTAAGCCGTACCGGTTCCGTCGGCCTTGGTCGTCCATTTCAGGAAGATGTAGTTCGGACGGTTGGGCAGGCTGGTGGCCGGGTAGGTGGCAACTGTCACGTTCCCATCCGAAGCCGATGCGGTAAAAGTCTGATCCGTACCGAAGTTAGAATGATAGATTACATCCAAAGCACCATCTTTCCAGATAGCTTTCAGTTTTAAATCGGCTATAACAGGGGTATTGCTGTTCCAATCTGTTTCATGTTCATCATCTGTTACCCATTTTACAAACACCTTTCCATCCGGATGAACGAGTTTGTTCTTAGCGGTTGTCGGACTGGTTACCTTACCTCCAGAATAGGTAACTTTATAATAATAAGATGTTTTACTATCGGTCAGGGTATAGTAATCATCACCAATATAGGCGTTTTCCCCCAATCCTGTCCAATTTCCTCCGTTGGCATTGAAACGGGCCCAAAAGATTTCAACTGAGCCAACATCCGGGTTACTGGTACTCCTTGCATATCCCCTTTGATCGGATGTCAGGGAGTTAGTAACACCTTTCCCGTCTGCCAGCCCAAAAGTAAATTCATTATCGTTAGGGATAATTGATATTGAAGGGATGATCCTGTAATAATCGGTATTCTGTTCATTCGGGTTTCCTACTTTATTTGCCGCAATGTCCTGAACGTGATTTCCATGAAGGACCACGTCATCCCGACCAAAGGTGTTCTTTATAGTTATATTATTCGCCAGATTAGAACCATTATCAAAGCCGATATTTCCTACATTTACGGGGTAAGTAGCATTATAGATACTATGTTGCCCGATATTAGCATAACGATTAGTGATCTCATTTACACCACTTTTGATATAATTTCCCAGTATGATGTTATTTCTTAGTGTGAACTTTGGAGCTCCATCCGAGTTCGCATGGGCGCCTATCCCGCCACCCCTTTGATAAGAACTGGTCGTATAGTTGCGGATGATCGTATTATTTTCCATGGTGATGGGAGTCGGCAACGAAACCTGAACTGCCCCGCCCGACGTAGCGACGTTAAATGTCAGAGAACCTACTTTCGTAGTGGCCGGATTCACATCATTCGACTCATTCTCAAACATGGTACAGTTAACGATGCTGCTTTCCGCACCATTAGCCGGATTTTGTACATACACGGCACCACCATCGTCGGAAGCCTTGTTTCTGTAGAAGGTAGAATTCGACAAATAAAACTTCGCATAATGTGTATTTGCATTTCCTCCATGCACGCCGATCGCTCCACCGTCACCATTCCCATTATTCGTCCTGGTTGTTGAATTATAGGCAAAATAACAGGCGTCGATAGAGATGGAACCGCCAACCGGATAGTATACTCCGATAGCTCCTCCCCACTCATTTGCCACATTATTGGTAAAGACACAGTTGGATATCTTCGCGACTCCTGTGGTATATCCTTCAAAACACATCGCACCGCCCGAATATCCTCCGTTCATATCTCCATAGTTCTTATCGAATGTGCAATAGTCGATAATCACATTCGTTCTACCGGCAACATACAAACCACCTCCGTGACCGAAGCCCCAGTTGTTTATAAATGTTGTCTTCTTAAGCACAACTGTACACGTTGAATTGCCGGCAACCAGTCCAACCCCCGATATAGAATTAAAACTGGAGTTAATAAACTGGATGGTTCCGTTACTGTTATTTGAAATAACAACACCTCCCCCGCCGAGTCCGGAAGCGGTACCCGAAGAAGGCAGGCGTCTGCCTACAAAATGGAAGCCGTCCAGCGTGACGCTACCGGTCGAACCCGATGCGGTTTTATCGATCGTAAAAAACCGGACATCTGCGGTCACTTTATACTCTTCACCGCCTCCGTTGATCGTAAAATTATTACTATGATTCACCTGGAGAGTGATGGCAGTTGCATTTTCCTTTGGAAAGGAAGACGATAAAGTAATCGTTCCTCCATCTGAAACATTGTTTATCGCATCCTGCAAATCCAAAACATTATCTACGGTTTGTCCTGTCAATTGCATCCCGGCAATGAGACATAGTTGGAATAAAGTAAGTATAAGTCTTTTCATATTTCTTTATGGATTAGAGTATTACACGAATGATAATGCAAATCATTATCCACATTATCCTTAAAAAAGGAGGTTGATTCACTTGTAGAAAAGAAAGGAATTTTACGCTTGTATCTCCTCAAACGATAGCAAGCATAATAAGCTGAGGGGCTATGCCCGACAACACATACGGCAGTAATCTTAATCATAATTCTAATAAAATAAAGTTCTATAAAATATCTTCAACCCGAAAAATAAAAGGGGCCTCACACTCTTACACTATTGTTAAAATACGCTATCAAATCGGGACAAATTTACTTTTTTCTCACAGCATTTACCGTTAATTTAAATAGATTAACGCGGCTTTGAAATTCAAAAGGATTATAGTATACATTTATACCAATACCTTTTACAATTCGATCAGATAAACACAAAAGCAGCGGACAATATTTCACATATATTAATACATCATATAAAAAAAGAACTTTTATACAAAAAAAGAGGCTGTCCCAAACACTGGAACAGCCTCCCGATAAGTAATTTATTATACTGAGAACTAGAATGTCACATCTATGCCACCCATGAACACAGCCTTGGGCATCGGAAAACCGTAATTGATCGTATAACGGGTAGCCGTCAGGTTCTCCCCTTTCACAAACAGGTTCAAGCCTTTGTCGCGGCTGCCGAACCGGTAGGCGGCACGGGCGCTGAGAACGGTGTAATTTTCCTTGACTTCCGAGACTTTCTCGCCGGCCAGTCTCACGTAGAGGTCGTATACCGACTGCACATTCGCGTTGAAGGTGAAGCGACCCGGAGCATAGGTTGCCCCCAGGTTGAGCTTATGGGCCGGGGCAGCCAAGAGCGGCTTGCTGGTATGCAGGTAGCTGTAATTCATATCGACGCTGAGGTTTCCGAGGATCTGGTAGCGGCCCTCGAACTCGATACCTTTGTTGGTGAAGGTTCCGACGTTGCGGTTCTTCATCGGATACAGCTGGCCGGGTATCACGCTTACCGACTCGATCATATTCTTTCCGTCGATAAAGAAAGCCGTCACCTCGCCATACAAGCGTCCGTCAAGGAACGACTGTCCGACGGCAAGCTCGTAATTCAACATGTTTTCCGGTTTCAATTCGTCGTTGGCCGCCCCCCACATATACATCTCGCGGATGTTGGGGCTGCGGAAACCTTTCGAGAAGGAAGCACGGATCACATTGCCCTCCAGCGGACGGAAGGTAAGGCCTGCCTGCGGAACCCATTCGCCCCCGAACACACTGTTATGCTCGTAACGCACACCGGCGTTGATGCTTAACATATCGAAGAGGTCTTGTTGCATGATGACGTAGCCGGCCACTTCGTTGACAGATTTGTCGATCAGTTCGCCTTTCGGGCCGCTGATGCTGTCGTTCCACGCATGTCCGCCCCAGTTCTTATAGTCGATACCGGCCGTAAAGGTGTTGCCTTCGACGAGACGGAACGACTGGTAAAGCAGGACACCTGTGTTATGATCGTCCGAACGGAAGAGGTATGAGCGGGGTGTTCCGCCGGGCTTGTAGCCATCATTCACCTCGTGATTTCCCCAGTTGTAGAACACACGCAGGGCACCGCTTGTCTTTTCGTGATGGTTTTCGAGTGCGAAAGAGGTCGTACCGCGCAACACATCTACCAGATAGTCGAGCACCGGTTCGTCGATCGTACCGGGGTTCTGGGTCTTGAACTTGGCCAGACTCAGGTCGCCCGTCACGCGGTAATGATCGTTTATCTTATACCCCAGGTTGGCAAAGCCGTTGGTGATATGGAATTTGGAGTTGGGCCGGTGGCCGTCCGTACGGTCGTGGTTCACGGAAATGAAGCTGCTGAAGTTGCCGAGGTTGTAACCGTTGTTCACCATATACTTCTGCGTGTTGTAGGAACCGTACATGATACGTGCCTGAGTGCGCCGTCCCTGCTGCTTATGGTGACGGGTGATGATATTCACCACGCCGCCCATCGCGTTGGAACCGTACATCAACGAGCCCGGGCCACGGATCACTTCCACCCGTTCCACGTCGGAAGCCACATAGGTGTCGGGTAGCGCATGTCCAAAGATACCGGCCCACTGCGGCTGTCCGTCGAAGAGCATCAACACCTTGTTGCCCTGCCCTACGCCACGGATGTTGACCGTCCCGGCCGATCCGTCGTTCACCCCGAAGCCGGTGATGCCTTTCTGCGTCACAAAGAGTCCGGGGACGCGCTGCGAGAGCACCGGAAGCAGGGCCGACTCGCTGCTGGCCTCTATCTCGTCGCGCTCGATCACCGAGATGGAAAGTGGCACACTGTTGCGGTTTACCTGTATCTTGTTGGCCGAGATCACAACGCCCTTCAGGTTGATAAGGCTGTCTATTCCCAGCGGTTCGATGGGTTCTACCGGTTCGGAGGAGTAGGCTAATGTACTGAACAGTAGCCCCGGAATGAGTAAAAATCCTTTCTTCATAAATTAACTTGTATAATATTTGTCATCTGTTTCGCGGCACAAAGTAACACAAATAAACAAAATCGTGTTACTTTGGATGCAAAAAAATATAATTAATCGGCCCGGCTCATCACCAGTTTACCGTGTTTAATCCCCTTGATGGCAGTCAGTTTATCCGACAATTCGGTCAGGCGGTGGGCAGTTCCCATCACGGTAACGATATGAAGGCAGAAATTCTGATTGACATAATATTGGGAGGAAGAGAGTATCACATCCTGGTAATCCTGCTGGATACTCACGATCTTTGAAGCGATGGCGGTCTTCTCCTGGTCATACATGATGATGATAGTGCCGGCCACGATGTGATTGCATTGCCATTTCTTCTCGGCCACGTTCTTTTCTATCAGGAAGCGAATGGCCTGTGAGCGGTTGGCAAAGCCATTTTCGTCCACATACTGGTCGAGCGATTCTAACAGGTTGTCTTCGAGGGAGACGCCAAAACGTTTTATCGACATAGATTGCTTCATTTATTTTGAGCGGTAAATATACTATTTTATTACCGATACAAAGGTAAGGGAGCCAAAAAGAAATAATGTAATATAAATTACAGTTATTATTACCAATATTACTGATTTGGTGAATTTTCAGAAATTCCTTCCCGTATCCCACCACAGGCGGGTGCCGCAATGGTCGGGACCTCCGAGGGCATTGACCAGGGCGGGGTACTGCAGGGGGTTGGAGGCCTTGATACCAACCGATAATGAAGTTCAGGCGGCGGGGGCCCAGATTGGTGTCGACCGTCCCCTGGCTGGCATTCACCAGGACGGGGAAGAGACGCGGATAACCCGTGCGACGCTGTTCGGCCCAGGCTTCGCAGCCTTCGGGGTAACAGGCGATCCATTTCTGGGTGATGATCCGTTCGAGCTTCTCTTCGTCCGTGGCCGTTTCGTCCCAGGCCGGCGTTATGCGGCTCATGGCCTGTGCGTCGAAGGCGGCGTTGAAGGCATCCCGATACTCTTTCGGTGTACGGGTACTGTTGAGGTAAGGCATCACATCGCCGGCACTCCACTGCGCAAAGGAGGCTCTCACGCCATTCTCGTAGCAGGCCTGCACGTCCTCGGCCGACCATTTGCGCAGGGCCGCCTCGGCACGCAGGAACCAGACTTCGGCGGCGGTCATCAACACTGCGTCGGTCGATTGGGTGATGGTGCTCTTCGAATGTTCGCTGTAATTCTTATGGTTGAAACCCGTTCCCTGACGCATGCCCTTGAACGTGCCGCCCACGCGCACGATCTCCTCCCCTTTGCCGCCGAGAGCCTTCTTGAAGTAGTGGGGCAAGCGCGGATCTTCATAGCCTCCCATATACGATTCGAGGTTAGCGTTCATGATGGCACTGCCCCAGGCTACGCTGATCTCCCCCAGGGGATTGTTGTAGCCGCTGCCGGCGGTCGAGACGGCTACGATATCGTCGTCGTTCTCCAGTAGTCCGCCCCTGTCGGCCAGGGCCTTATGTGCCTGTGAAGCGGCCAGCTGAGGGTCGGCCATCGCGATGCGGACAGCCAGGCGGAGACGCAGGGAGTTGGCGAACCTGATCCACTCGTCGTAGGTACGTTTGGCCTTGGGCATGAGGAAATCGAACTTGGCAAAGTTCTCCACCTTCGGGTTTTCCTCCTGGTATTCGCGTATCTTTTCGATCCCGATGTCGAGGTCTTTGAAGAAAGCGCGGTAGGCCTCGGCCTGGGTGTCGGGCATCGATCCGGTTTTCGACCCGAACTGGGTGTAAATAATGGGCCCATACAAATCGGAAACACGGTGCATGCTTTCTACTTTTAGGATGCGTGCTATTCCGAAAAAGGATGCATACTTTTCTTCGGTGAGTTCTTCAGACTTCAGGATTTCGGGCA
>ERZ812616.2038-NODE-2038-length-18754-cov-32.138189_pt1 | contig 18754 bp, 9 predicted proteins | sample MGYA00376249_ERZ812616 | MGnify/ENA primary metagenome ERZ812616 (study PRJEB26924, sample SAMEA4378265) | human gut metagenome | biome: human gut; feature: human-associated habitat; material: faeces | place: China | collected 2013 ... | reverse complement strand
AGGGTAACGCCTCGCGGTGACATCGTTTTTATGTCAACCTTGGTCTAACAGAGCCATAAATAAAGTCGCATGACGTCATTATTGGAGCTCATGGTCTTTCTGGCACCGCCGTTACGGCCGGATGCTGATCGACCCTGCGCTTTGCAACTTGCTGGAGCCGCGAGCACAGTTGAACTCATGTAACGTTAGGTATCCTAGCACAAGCTGTTAGTGAAACTGATTTGGGCTGCGTTGGACAACATATCGTTCATTTGACGTGCTTAAGGGGGTTGTTTTGGGATGTTGTTCACGTTGACGCAGGTTATTGGGGTGCTGGCAATAATTGGGAGCGTTCCTGAAGCCCAAATGGAGCAGCGAGCTGCACCGTTAATTGCCATTAGATAACAAACTATGTACAGACATGGGAAATAAATTGTGCAACTTTTTGTTGGTGTGGGTATCGGTTTGTGTGCCGAGGTGTTTTAGCATGAAAAAAGGCCATCGGAATACCGAAGGCCTTTGCATTCACGATGGTGGAGACGAGGGGGATCGAACCCCTGACCTCTTGACTGCCAGTCAAGCGCTCTCCCAGCTGAGCTACGCCCCCGTGACGAGGAGATACTATAGGGGAAGTTGGCGCGACGTGCAAGGACTTTTTTGGGTCAGACTATAAATGCCTATTGATATAGGTAAGCGATGGCAGTGCCGGCGTGGGCTTGGATCGTGGCTGTTGACCTGACGACGTTGCTGATGCCCGTGTCGGCCAACAAGCCCAGCGGGCTGTGGTCTAGCTCCCACTCCAAGCCATGTTCGCTTACCACCGTCCCAGGGGCTATGGCGATGATGGAGAACGTCTGGCCCTCGGCGCCTTCGATGGCCCACGATTCGCCTGCGCGAAGGATGCGGGAGACTACCTTGTCCTCGGCAATCCAGACTGGGGCGTCATCGTAGCCTGCGAGCAGGCCCAGTACGGAAAGCGCCATATCAGGACGGCCGCCGGTGGCGCAGGTCGCAACTACTTCGGCACCCGGCCAGCGACGACGGACGGAATCGAGCGCCAGCGCCAGATCGGTATAGTCCTTGTACGGGTCGTGGCGCTCTACTTCAAAGGCTTCGGCGGCATCGACCAACGCGCGGCCCGCATCGCTCACCGTGTCGGCATCCCCCACATAGACGTCGCAGCTCAGGCCAGCGCCCAGTAGCGCATCAAGTCCGCGGTCCACGGCGACAATGTGGTCGCACTCCCCTGCTAGCCTACGCAACAGATCCGCGCTCGCCACAACGGGCGAGCCACAGACCACTAATACCTTACAAGCCACAGCCCTCGCCTATCCCTCAAACGCAAGCACGCGGGCCAGATCCAGCTCCTCGTAGCAGTCGATAAAGATATCGCAGTTGGCGCGCACATCGTCGCGCTCCATGCGGCCATGCGGGTCATAGATACCCACGCGCTTAAAGCCGGCGGAGCCAGAGCTCTTTAGGCCAAAGACGGCGTCCTCAAACACCCATGAGCGCTCAAACTTGTGCCCATGGCGCCCCTCCAGACGGCGAAGCGCCAGCTCGTATACGTCGGGGAACTGTTTGGAACGTCCCGCCTCGCCCGTGGTGGTCACAATCTCCATGTAGGCATCGAGCCCGGCGCCCGCAAGCGCGGACTGCACCAGCTCGGCCGGCGTGGACGTAGCCACACACATGGAAATGCCCGCCGCCTTCGCCTGCTCCAAAAATGCCAAGAGCCCCTCGCGCGGTGGCACCTTGGAGTAGCCATCGATCAGGATGTCGCTCAGCTCGCGATACAGCTCCTCGCCATTCGCTCCAATGCCCCAGGTGTCGTGGTAGGCCTGGCACTCGTCCTCGAGCGACAAATGCTCAAATTGGGCAAAATCGTCGACCGTTACGTCAACTCCGTGGCGGTGCAATAACTCGGGCTGAGCATAGGCCCAAACGGGGGTGCTATTAACCAGTGTTCCGTCGCAATCGAAAATAAAAGCGACATTGGGAGCAGCGGTCTGGGACATAAACGAACCTTTCGATGTCAAATGGTAAACATCCTGCTAAAAACGTTTTACCAAACGTCAGACTAACAATCTTGAAACCCTAATTGGTAAAACTGTCAAGAGTTTTACCATCGCAATTCTGCCAGTGGTCTAAACATGGCGCTCGCCGATTAAACACAGCCGCAAATCCACTTTTCTCCATAAAAGTAACGAACAGGTGTTATCGTATTTCGTGCCGAAAGTTCCACCGAGCACGCGAGGTGGAACGAATCATAGAACTATCGCCGTCCCTTCGATTCGTGCAGCCTTGGACCTTTCGCATCTAGTCACCAAGGCAACACGCTGCCGCGTCATGATGGGATCAAACGTGAGCGATACAAAGCTAAAGCCAGCAACTAAAAAGCCCGCTACCCGTAAAGCCGCCCCGCACGCACCGGAACTCTCCAAGGACGATGTCTACCTGTTTGGCATCGGCACGTGGGAGCGCAGCTGGGAAAAGATGGGCGCGCACCCCGACACGCAGAACCGTACGCGCGGCTGGCGCTTTTGCGTTTGGGCGCCCGATGTAAAGAGCGTGCATGTCATTGGCGAATTTAACGACTGGGATGAGGAAGCCAACCCTCTGGTGCCCGTGCATACGAGCGCTATTTGGGAAGGCTTTATTCCTGGCGCCGAGCAGGGTCAGCTCTATAAGTATCTCATTGAGACCAACGAGGGCGAGAAGCTCTACAAGGCCGATCCGTACGCCTTTAAGGCTGAGTGCCCTCCGGGTACCGCCAGCGTGTTGTGGACCCTCGATGGCTACAAGTGGAACGACGCCGCATGGCTCAAGCGCCGCGCCAGTCATAACCACATGTCGCAGCCCCTTAACATCTACGAGGTGCATATTGGCTCGTGGAAGCGCCACGGCGACGCGCCACAGGGCGAGCCGGACGAGTACGGCAACTACCCCGGCCCCATGGACCCCTTCCCCGCGCAGCGCGGCGAGTTTTACACCTACGACGACCTGTCGGTGGAGCTCGTGGACTACGTGCGCGACATGGGCTATACGCATATCGAGGTCATGCCGCTCATGGAGCATCCCTTCGACGGCTCCTGGGGCTACCAGACGACCGGCTATTATGCCGCCACTTCGCGCTATGGCGACCCGCAGCAACTCATGCACTTTATCGATGCATGCCACGAGGCAGGCATCGGCGTGATCATGGACTGGGTGCCCGGCGGTTTTTGCGCCGACTCCCACGGCCTTGCCACCTTTAACGGCCACATGCTGTTTGAGCACGAGATTCACCCCAACTGGGGCACGCACAAGTTCGACTTCGCCCGCGGCGAGATCCGCTCCTTCCTGGTCTCCAACGTGCTGTACTGGCTCGAGAACTTCCACGTTGACGGCATCCGCATGGATGGCGTGTCCAGCATGCTGTACCTCAACTTTGGCATCGACGATCCGGGCCAAAAGAAGTTCAACAAGTACGGAACCGAGGAGGACCTGGACGCCAGCGCGTTTATCCGTCAGGTCAACTGCGCCGTGGAGGCCCACTTCCCCGACGTGATGATGATGGCCGAGGAGTCCACCGCGTGGCCGCTCGTGACCTACCCGCCGCAGGACGGCGGTCTGGGCTTCCACTACAAGTGGGACATGGGCTGGATGAACGACACCCTGCACTACATGCAGACCGATTTTCCGTGGCGCCCCGGCAACCACGGGCTGCTCACGTTCTCCATCATGTACGCCTTTACCGAGAACTTCATTTGTCCGCTGAGCCACGACGAAGTCGTGCACGGCAAGTGCTCGCTCATCGGCCGCATGCCGGGCGACTGGTGGCGTCAGTTTGCCGGCCTGCGCACGCTGGCTTTCTACCAGATGACGCACCCTGGCGCCAAGCTCAACTTTATGGGCAACGAGATCGGCCAGTTTATTGAGTGGCGCTACTACGAGTCCATCCAGTGGTTCCTGACCGAGGAGTACGAGACCCACCGTCATCATCAGGCGTTTATCAAGGCGCTCAACCACCTGTACACCGCCGAGCCCGCCCTGTACGAGCGTGGCTACACCGACGACGGCTTTACCTGGATCGACGCGGACAACTCCAAGCAGTCCATCGTGAGCTTTGTGCGTCAGGGCGAGGACGTCGACGACGATCTGGTGATCCTGATCAACTTTGACCCGGCGAGCTACGAGAGTTTCCGCGTGGGCGTGCCGCGCGAGGGCGACTGGGAGGTCATCTTTGATTCCGACCTTCCCGAGTTTGGCGGCAGCGGTTATGCCGGCGAAGAGCCCTACACCTGCTCGAGCGAGCCCTATCCCTGGAACGGGCAGATGGACTCCATTGAGATTAAGGTGCCCGGTCTGGCAGGCGTGGTGCTTAAGCGCCGTGGTCCCAGCAGCTACAAACCGCCCGCGGTCGAGGAGCCCAAGAAGGCGACGCGCAAGCGCACGTCCTCGGTGAAGCCCAAGGCCGCGGCCGCTAAGAAGGCTCCGGCTAAGGCGAAGGCTGCAAAGCCCACCGCCAAGGCCACGGCCAAGAAGGCAGCCACCAAAAAGGCTGCCCCCAAGGCAAAGGCAGCTGCTGTTAAGGCTCCTGCCAAGAAAGCGTAACAAAGGCGTTACCACTGTAATTACCCGCCCCGCGGGGGCGTAGGATACATGTCATAACCGTTCCGGGAGAAACATCCCCGGGGGAAAGGAACGTATGAATAAGATCTTCGACAACAAGCAGGAGTTTACTGAGCTCTATCGCGATGCCGTCATGAGCATTAGCGGCAAGAGCGTCGAGGCTGCCAGCGACCTTGACCGCTTTAACGCCCTGGCCAAGCTCGTGGCCGAGAAGGCGCGCACCGTTGCCACCAAGAGTGACGCCCGCGCCACCGCCGAGGGCAAAAAGCGCGTGTACTACTTCTCGATCGAGTTTTTGATCGGTCGCCTGCTCGACAACTACCTGCTCAACTTTGGCGTACGCGACATGGTCGCCGAGGCGCTCGACGACATGGGCTTTGACCTGTCCGTCATCGAGAACCAGGAGCCCGATCCGGCGCTGGGCAACGGTGGCCTGGGCCGTCTGGCCGCTTGCTTCCTGGATTCCATGGCGGCCGAGGGCATTGCCGGCTACGGCAACGGCATGCGCTACCGCTACGGCCTGTTTAAGCAGGAGATCGTCAACGGCAGTCAGGTCGAGACCACCGACGAGTGGCTCACCCACGGCTATCCCTGGGAGGTCCGTCGTCAGGACAAGGCCGTGACCATCAAGTTTGGTGGCCACGTCGAGGGCTTTGAGGAGGACGGCCGCACGTTCTACCGCACGGTGGACACGCAGGACATCCTGGCCGTTCCCTATGACATCCCCGTTGTGGGCTATGCCGGCGAGACCGTCAACAAGCTGCGCGTCTGGGCCGCAGAGCCGGTCGAAGAGCACTTCGATCTGGAGGCCTTCAACCGCGGCGACTACGCCCTGGCCGATGCCGAGCGCGCCGAGGCCGAGGCCATCAGCGCCATCCTCTACCCCAACGACGCCGGCGAGCACGGCCGTCTGTTACGCCTGAAGCAGGAGTACCTGTTTGTTTCGGCCGGCATCTACAGCCTGCTCGACACCTTTGAGAAGGAGCGCGGCGAAAACTGGGAGCTGCTGCCGCAGTTTGTGGCCATCCACACCAACGACACGCACCCAGCCATGTGCGGCCCCGAGCTCATGCGTATCCTCATCGACGAGAAGAAGCTCGAGTGGGACGACGCCTGGAACATCGTGACGCAGGTCGTGAGCTACACCAACCACACCATCCTGCCCGAGGCCCTGGAGAAGTGGCCCATCGGCACGTTCTCCAAGCTCCTCCCCCGCGTGTACCAGATCATCGACGAGATCAGCCGTCGTTGGCACGAGTCGTTCGACACCACGCAGGAGGGCTGGCAGGAGCGTCTGCGCCAGACCGCCATCCTGTGGGACGGCGAGATTCGCATGGCCAACCTATCCGTGATCTGCAGCCATAGCGTCAACGGCGTGGCAAAGATCCACTCCGACATCATCAAGAACATTGTGCTCAAGGACTTCTATGCCCTGACGCCCGAGAAGTTCAACAACAAGACCAACGGCATCTCGCACCGTCGCTTCTTTGCCGAGGCCAACCCCACCTACGCCAAGCTCGTAACCGAGGCCATTGGCGACGGCTGGCTCGAGGACGCCTTTGAGCTTGAGAAGCTCAAGGAGTTCCAGAACGACACCGAGTTCCTGAAGGCCGTGGGAGCCTCCAAGCGCGCCAACAAGGAGCGCCTTGCCGCCTACGTTAAGGCCGAGACCGGTTTGGTCATCGATCCCAACACCGTCTTCGATGTCCAGGTGAAGCGCTTCCATGCCTACAAGCGCCAGCTCATGAACATCATGAAGGTGATGGACATCTACAACCGTCGCATCGCCGATCCCAACTTCCACGTGACGCCGACGACCTTCATCTTTAGCGGCAAGGCTGCCTCGAGCTACACCTTTGCCAAGGAGACCATCCGCCTCATTAACTCCGTGGCCGACGTCATCAACAACGATGCCCGCGTCAACGAGGTCATGAAGGTCTGCTTTATCCCCAACTTCCGTGTGAGCAACGCCCAGCTCATCTACCCCGCCGCCGAGATCTCGGAGCAGATCTCCACGGCCGGTAAGGAGGCCTCGGGCACATCCAATATGAAGCTCATGATGAACGGCGCCATTACGCTGGGCACCCTCGACGGCGCCAACATCGAGATCGCCGACCTGGCCGGCCGCGAGAACGAGGCCATCTTTGGCCTGACCGCTCCCGAGGTCGAGCAGCTCTGGGCATCCAACAGCTACTTTGCTTGGGATACGCTCAACGGCGACCGCGAGCGTCTGGGCCGCGTGATGGACGAGCTCAAGGACAACACCTTTGCGGGTCTTTCGGGCAACTTCGAGAGCATCTACAACGAGCTCATGAACAACAACGACCCCGACCTGGTCATGGCAGACTTCCGCAGCTACGTCGACGCCTGGGAGAAGCTCACGAACAGCTACGGTGACCAGGAGACCTGGAACCGCAAGGCGCTGCTCAACACCGCCTCTTCGGGCTGGTTCTCGAGCGACCGCACCATTCGCGAGTACCGCGACGAGATCTGGCACGCGTAAAGGCGCGCGAGCTCCCTTTGCCGCACGGCATTACTCGACGAGCGCGACCGAGCGCCGCGCCCGTCGCTAATGGGTTTAGGAACATCGATGACAGAAGGAGAAATCGATGAGTAAGAAAGAATGCATCGCGATGCTCCTCGCAGGAGGACAGGGCAGCCGATTGGGGGCACTCACCCAAAAGATCGCAAAGCCGGCGGTTAGCTTTGGTGGCAAGTTCCGCATTATCGACTTTTCACTCTCCAACTGCTCCAACTCGGGCATCGACACGGTGGGCGTTCTGACGCAGTATCGTCCCTACTTGCTGCATGCCTACGTGGGCTCCGGCGAGGCGTGGGATCTGGACAGCCGTGACGGCGGCGTGTCGATCCTGCCGCCGTACGAGACGCAGACCGGCGGCGCCTGGTATGCGGGCACGGCCGACGCCATTACGCAGAACCTCGACTACATTAAGGCCAACGACCCCAAGTACGTCCTGATTCTTTCGGGCGATCACCTGTATCGCATGGACTACCGCAAGATGCTCAAGACGCACATTGAGAACAACGCCGACCTCACGGTGAGCGTTATGCCCGTGCCGTGGGAGGAGGCCAGCCGCTTTGGCATCCTGACCACCGACCCCGAGGACGGCCGCATCACCAAGTTTACCGAGAAGCCCGAGAAGCCCGATTCGAACCTCGCGTCCATGGGCATTTACATCTTCTCGGCCGACGTGCTGATCGAGGCGCTCGAGGAGGACGCTCTGGACCAGCGCTCGAGCCACGACTTTGGCAAGGACATCATCCCCAAGCTGCTCGGCGAGAACAAGCGCCTGTACAGCTACGAGTTCCACGGCTTTTGGAAGGACGTCGGCACCATCGCCAGCTTCCATGAGACCTCGATGGACCTGCTGGGTAACAACCCCGAGTTCGATCTGTTCGACAAGAACTTCCCCATCATGTCCAACATCACCACGCGTCCGCCGCACTACATTGGCCCGGACGGCCGTCTGGACGACTGCCTGGTCTCCAACGGCTGCAAGATCTACGGCACCGCTCGCCACTCGATCCTTTCGACCGATGTCATCATCGAGGAGCGCGCCGTGGTCGAGGACTCCGTGCTGCTGCCGGGTGCGCACGTTAAGAGCGGCGCGCACATCTGCCGCGCTATTTTGGGCGAGAACTCCACGGTCGAAGAGGGCGTGAAGCTCGGCTCTGTCGATACCACCAAGGATACGGCCGTCGTTGGAAATGACGTCGTTATCGGGAAGGGGGAATGATCCGATGATCAATCGCAAGGCCATCGGTTATATCACCGCTAACTACTCTTCGTCCTACGGCAGTGTCCTGCTCAAGGATCGTCCCATCGCGTCCGTTCCGTTTTTGGGCCGCTACCGCCTGATCGACTTCCCGCTGTCCAACATGATGAATGCCGGCATCAAGACCGTCGGTGTCGTCATGCCGGGCAACTACCGCTCGCTGATCGACCACGTCGGTTCGGGCAAGGACTGGGGCCTGGACCGCAAGAAGGGCGGCCTGTTCATGGTGCCCGGCAACGCGTATGGCACCACCAAGGGCGGCATGCGCTTCTTGCTGCGCGACATCATCTCCAACAAGACGCTGTTCCAGCGCTCGGACAAGCCCTACGTTGTGATGATGGGCACCAACATCATCTTTAATATGGACCTCAACACCATCATCGACGCGCACGAGAACTCCGGTGCCCAGATGACCGTGGTGTACTGCAAGGCCACGCGCAACGTCGATGACGAGACCAAGCTCGAGATTAACGAGAACGGCCGCCTGACGGGCGTGAGCGCCGGCGTCGTGTACGGCGACAACGCGTCTATGGACTGCTGCATCGTCAACCGCGAGACGCTGCTCGAGATCATCGACCACTACCAGGCCGCCGACTATCTGGACCTGCTCGAGGCACTTCAGGGCGACTTTGGCAACATCGACGTATGCAGCTACGAGTACAAGGGCGAGGTCGTGGGCGTGTTTAGCGAGAAGTCACTGTATCGCCGCAGCATGGACCTGCTCGACCAGACCGTGGCCGATCAGCTCTTCGATCCCGAGCGCCCGATTCTGACCAAGGCTCACGACGTGCCGCCTTCGCGCTATGCGACCGGCAGCCACGCGTGCAACTCGATCATCTCGGCCGGCTGCATCATCAAGGGCACCGTGCGCAATTCGATCCTGTCGCGCGGCGTTGTGGTTGAGGAAGGCGCTTCGGTGACCAACTCGATCATCAACCAGAGCTGCATCATCAAGAGCGGAGCCCGTGTTGAGAACGCCATTCTGGACAAGAACAACGTGGTTCCCACCAACACCGAGCTTCGCGGCACGCCCGAGAACATCCTGGTGCTGGGCAAGGCTCCGTTAACTTCTGATACCACCATCGTACGTTAACGTTGGCACCGCAACATCGCTCGTAACATGTAGAATAGCCGCCCGGTTAGCGCCAGGCGGCTATTCTCGAATTGCAACATGGGAGACAATATGGCAGATTCCAGCAAAAAGATGCAGATCGTGTTTGCCTCGGCCGAGTGCGCACCGTTTGTAAAGACCGGTGGCCTGGGCGACGTGGCGGGCTCGCTGCCCGCGGCGCTTGTGCGCGCCGGCGCCGAAGTTATCGTGATGGTGCCCAAGTACGCCACCATCAAGGACGAGTACAAGGCGCAGATGGAGCACTTCTCCGACTTTTACGTGAGCCTGGGCTGGCGCAATGAGTACTGCGGACTCGAGAAGCTCGAGCACGACGGCGTCACGTATATGTTCATCGACAACGAGCGCTACTTTGCGCGCGACTATCCGTACGGCTTCTTTGACGACGGCGAGCGCTTTGCGTTCTTCTCCAAGGCCATCACCGAGAGTCTGCAGCACCTGCCGGCCGGCTTTGAGTGCGACATACTGCACTGCAACGACTGGCAAACGGCACTGGCGCCCGTGTTCTTGCGCGAGTTCTACCAGGGCCTGCCGCTGTACGACCGCGTCAAGACCGTGTTCTCGATCCACAATGTGGCGTTCCAGGGCCAGTTTAGCGACACCGTGATGGAGGACATCCTGGGTGTGGCGCACATTCCGGCGGCCGCCTCGCAGCTGCGTTGCGACGCCTGCAGCATCAACTACATGCTGGGCGCCCTGCGCTATGCCGACGCCATCACTACGGTGAGCCCCACCTATGCCAACGAGATCCAGACGCCCGAGTTTGGCGAGGGCCTGGACGGCGTGCTGCGCGAGCGCTCCTATGCGCTGCAGGGCATCCTGAACGGCATTGATGTGGCAGGCTTTGACCCGGCGACCGACAAGCGCATTGCCGCCAACTACACCGTGGAGGACCGTTCCGGCAAGGCCGTGTGCAAGGCCAAGCTGCAGGAAGAGCTGGGGCTCGAGGTTCGCGACGACCGCCCGCTCATGGTGATGGTCACGCGCCTGACGCGCCAAAAGGGCATGGACCTGGTCATGTACGCGCTCGACCGCATTCTGGCCGGCGGCGTGCAGGTGGCGGTGCTGGGCACCGGCGACCGCGACTACGAGGACGGCCTGCGCTACTTCCAGGACAAGTACCCCGGCACCATGGCCGCGCGCATCGAGTTCGATCCTGCGCTGTCGCAGCGCATGTATGCCGCCGCCGACATGTTCCTGATGCCTTCGAAGTTTGAGCCCTGTGGCCTGTCGCAGATTATCGCCATGCGCTATGGCACCCTGCCCATCGTGCGCGAGACCGGTGGTCTGAAGGACACTGTGATTCCGTATAACGAGTTTACCGGCGAGGGCACGGGATTCTCGTTTAGTAACTTTAACGGCGACGAGATGGGCGACGCCGTGTTCCGCGCGGCGCGTCTGTTCTGGGATAACCGCGACGCCTGGAACCAGCTGGTAACGCAGGCCATGAGCCAGGACTTTAGCTGGACGCGCTCGGCCGACAAGTATCTGGACCTGTACTTCTTTATGCATCCGGAGATTGAGCGGCCGGCGGCTGTTGTCGACGAGCCTGTGGTTGTGGCTGAGAAAGTTGAGGCCGAGCCCGAGCCCGAGGCCGAGTCGGTTGTTGAGGCGCCCGCTGCTGCTGAGGAGCCCAAGGCTGAGGAGAAGCCGGCTGCGAAGCCTGCGGCAAAGAAGACCACGACTCGTAAGACGACGACTAAAAAGGCCACGACAACAAAGGCCGCTGCGAGCAAGACCACCACTGCCAAGGCAACTACCGCCAAGGCAGCGACCACGCGCAAGCGCACCACCGCAGCTGTCAAGAAGGCCGCCGAGGCCGAGGTCGTTCCCGAGGTAAAGGCCGAGACCGCTGCAGCCGAGGTTAAGCCCGCGGCAAAGGCTCCGGCCAAGACCGCCGCCAAGAAGACGACCGCGTCCAAGAGCACAACCAAGACCCCTGCCACCAAGAAAGCTACAGCTACCAAGGCCACTGCAACGAAGGCTGCCGCAAAGCCGGCCGCCAAGGTCGAGGAGACGCCTGCCGAGTCCAAGGCGGAGGCAACCGTCGAGGCCAAGCCTGCCGCCAAGACCACCTCGCGCAAGCGCACGACGACAGCCAAGAAGACCATGGCAAAGACCGCAACTCCCAAAGCAGAGACTAAGCCCGCTGCTGCCAAAGAGGAGCCCAAGGCCGAGGTAAAGGCCAAGCTGACGCCGAAGGCCGCTGAGGTCAAGGCCGCACCGAAGGCAGAGGCTAAGCCCGAGCCTGCCAAGGAGACTCCGGTCTCCCCCGCCACTCCGGCCGAGGAAAAGGCTCCGACCAAGAAGACCTCCGTCCGCAAGGCAACTGCCACCCGCAAGCGCCGCTAATCCTGACGATTAAAACTTAATCCTCAACGCAAAAGAGGGCGCCCCAAGCAGGCGCCCTCTTCTTGGTTGAACCCCGCATTAAAAAGAGGGCCGGTTTACTACGACAAAATGGCTCCGGCCGACCACGGCGAGTAATCATCGAAATTGGCAACGCTTCTACCTGCAGTTTTAATATCACTAAAATGACTGTGGTTGAGATCATTCAATTCGTCGTAGTAAACCGGAGCTGTTTTGTTTGGCTACAAATACTATCTACATAGGCGTTTTCGAGTATCGCGATAATGTGGATGGTAAAACGATTTTCTAGGACAACCGTTCGCCGATAATGAGCGGCTGTAGTTTATACAACTAAAGTGCAACGATATACTTAAGTACTGTGCGTTTAGCCCATGGCCCGTTGGCCATGACTGTATAGAACTGGACCGTACTATGAGATTGATTCACAACAGCCGTCTGCCGCAGTTTCGCACTCCGTTTGGCGCTGTGACCACTGGAACTTCCGTTGCACTCTCGGTGATTTTGGAGGATGCCGACCCCAACCAGGCAACGCTTACGCTGCGCACCTGGGTCGATGAAATCGGTGAGTCTCTGTATCCCATGACGCACGAGGGCGACGGCATATTTACTGCAGAGCTTGAGTGCACCGAGCCCTGTCTTATCTGGTACAGCTTTATCTGCAATATCGAGGGCCAGCCCGAGGTTCGCCTAGGCGCGCCGCAAGGTCGCACCGGCGGCGAGGGCGTAACCTACGACTACGCCGAAGTGCCGTCGTTCCAGGTCACCGTCTACAAGCACCGCGAGAACCGTCCCACCTGGTACGAGCGCGGTATGGTCTACCAGATCTTCCCCGATCGCTATGCTCGCGACGAAAACTGGCGCGAGCGCACGCTGGCCGAAGTCGAAAAGCCACGCAACGGAATCCAGCGCCGCATGGTCGAGGACTGGAACGAGCCGCCCGTGTACGAGCGTGCCGAGGACGGATCCATCAAGACCTGGGACTTTTACGGCGGCTCGCTCAAGGGTATCCAAAATGACCTGCCCCGCATCGCCGAGCTGGGCTTTACGGCCATCTACCTCAACCCCATCTTTGAGTCCGCGAGCAACCACCGCTACGACACGGCCGACTACACCAAGATCGACCCAATCCTGGGCACCGAGCAGGATTTTACCGAGCTGTGCCAGGCAGCCGAGAAGCTGGGCATCTCCATCATCCTGGACGGCGTCTTTAACCATACGGGTGACGACTCCATCTATTTCAACCGCTACGGCAACTACCCCGGCGTGGGCGCGTGGCAGAGCGAGGACTCGCCGTGGCGCGATGCGTTTTATTTCCACGAGGACGGCTCGTACGACTGCTGGTGGGGCGTGGGCAACATGCCCGCCATCAATGAGAGTTCCGAGCTGGTACGCGAGCGGCTTCTGGGCAAGGACGGCGTGATCCGTAAATGGCTACGTGCCGGCGCTCATGGCTGGCGCCTGGACGTCGCTGACGAGCTTTCCGACGACTTCCTGGCCGAGATCAAGAAGGCCGTACTTGCCGAGAAGCCTGATGCACTGTTGCTCGGCGAAGTCTGGGAAGACGCCTCCAACAAGATCAGCTACGGCCATCTGCGTCGCTACCTACAGGGCTCCGAGTTGGACTCTGCTATGGATTACCCCTTCCGCGACATGGTCATCGGCTTTTTGATGGGCTACAAGAACGCCTACCAGGCAGCCGAGGAAATCGAAACCCTGCGCGAGAACTATCCCCGTGAGGCCCTGTCCTGCGCACTTAATCTGCTTTCGAGCCACGACCGTCCGCGCATTATCTCGGTGCTCGGCGGCGGCCCCGACGAGTCGCAGCTGCCCGAGTGCGAGCGCAGCAAATGGCGCCTGGACGAGAACTCGATGGGCCTGGCCAAGAGCCGTTTTTGGCTCGCCACGCTCATGCAGATGACCTTCCCCGGCGTGCCTTCGATCTACTACGGCGACGAATACGGCCTGGAGGGTCTAACCGATCCGGGCAACCGCCGCACCCTGCCGACCAAGGACCAACTGCACGACTTCGACACGCTGGCTATTGTCAAAAACGCCTCCGCCGTACGCCGCGCACTGCCGTTTATGATCGACGGCGAGATCAAGGCCTTCGCGCTCAACGACGAGGTGCTGGCATACAACCGCACGGGCAGGGATGGCGAGTCCGCGACGGTTATCATTAACCGTAGTCTGCGCAATTCGCACCGCGTGACGATTCCGGCGCTCGACGAATGCGCGAGTGACGTGATCAGCGGTCACGAGTGCGAGATCCACAACGGCACGGTCACGCTCGATTTGTATCCGCTGGGCTCGTCGATCATCTATCACCATGCCGAGCAGCGCCTGCAGGAGCCGCTCGATCACGGCGCGGGCGTTGTGTGCCATATCACCTCGGTACCGACCGATGACGGCAAGCCCGGTACGATCGGCGCACCCACGCGTCGCTTTATCGACCATCTGGCCGCTATGGGCATGCGCTACTGGCAGGTCCTGCCTGTCAACCCGACGGACTTCTTCCGCTCCCCTTACGCCGGTCCTTCGGCCTTTGCAGGTAATATCGACCTGCTGCCCGAAAGCCACGAGGAGCTGGCGGCCGACTTTGAAACTTGGAAGGCCCGTGGCGGCGAGGATGCCGATCCGCTGTACACCGCGTTTAAACATCGCAATGCCGATTGGCTCGAGAAGTACTGCGTCTACATGGCCGTCAAGAAATACTTTGAGGGCGAGTCGCGCCACGATTGGCCGGCAGATGTTGCGCGCTACAACGAGCACCTGATTGACGACAAGCGCTTCCACGACGAGGCCGAGCTTCAGGCGTACATGCAGTACCGCTTTGACCTAGCCTGGTGCGAGCTCATGAACTACGCGCACAAGAAGGGCATCGAGGTCATCGGCGATATTCCTATGTACGTGTCCGACGATTCGGCAGATGCGTGGAGCGAACCCGAGAACTTCTGGCTATCCGATACCGGCAAGGCAATCGAGATCTCCGGTGCGCCGCCCGACAACTTTGCGCCCGAGGGTCAGGTGTGGGGCAACCCGACGTTCCGCTGGGACCACATGAAGCAGAACGGCTATAGCTGGTGGATGGATCGCCTACGTCGTGCGTTCTCACTTTACGACCGCGTGCGTCTGGATCACTTCTTGGGCTTCCACAGCTACTTCAGTATCCCCGCTGGCAAGGCTTGCGCCGAAGGTCGCTGGCTGGCGGGACCGGGCAAGGACCTGTTTCAGACCGCCTATGACGAGCTGGGTCCGCTCAACTTTATTGCCGAGGACCTGGGCTATTTGACGCCCGGCGTTCGCGCCATGGCCTCGACCTGCGGCTTCCCCGGCATGGACGTGCTGGAGTTTGGCGACTACGACGTCCGTTGCGGCGTGCACCCTACGCCAGGAAAGATCCTGTATACCTCGACGCACGACACGTCGACGCTCGCGGGTTGGTGTACGCGTTCCTTTGCGGGCGGCGACGAACCGAGCGGTGTTGAGGTGGCGGCCAAGCTGATGAGCGATGCGCTGGCAAGCGACGCTCCCCTGGTGATGATGCCGCTGCAGGATGTCCTGGGGCTGGGCGACGACGCGCGCATGAACGTACCGGGCGTGGCCACGGGCAACTGGACCTGGCAGGCTGACGAGGCCGACGTTGCGGCCGCCGAGGGCAAAACCGCACAGCTCCTGCGCAACACGCATAGATTCTGGGGCGAAGCGTGATAAAACGCCCGATATAGGGTACAGTTACAGACGTTTGAATTTTTGCGGGCAGAGTAATCTGCCCGCTTTGTGCTGAAAAGGAAGTATTATGGCGCGCTACGATTACAAGTGCTCGAGCTGCGGCAACGTGTTTGAGGTTGAGCATCCTATGTCCGAGACTCCCGAGGTCGTGTGCCCCAGCTGCGGCGCTCCGGCCGCCAAGACGTTCTCGGCCAGCGGTATTAAATTTGAGGGCAGCGGCTTCTACAACACCGACCAGCGAAGCGGCGGCTCCAGCACCAGCGCCACCAGCGGCTGCTGCGCCAACTGCCCACACAACCACTAACAGGCAAGTAGCCCCGCTCCCAAATTGACTACTCTGGAGTTGCGCCACGAAAGCGGCCCATTTACCACGTTTGACCCGTATTGGTCGAGCATAGCAGCGTATTTGCAAAAACGGCAAGCCGTCTACCTGCGGTTTTGATTTCACAAAATTCGGCATGGATGAGGACAGCCGGTTTAACGTAGTAAATAACCGCATTTCATGGCGAACGGATCGAAGAGGCACAAAGTAGCTAAAATAGTCCCGTCCCAAATTAGCTGATTTGGGACGGGACTTCGATTTACTGGCGGACCAGCCTGGCGCAGAAGTGGCCGTCGTAGGAGTCGGCGTTTACCGGCACGCTTTGGAAGAGGCCTCGATCGTTCTGGCGTACGGATACGAGCTTCTTGGCCTGATCGAACTCGGGGAGTTGCAGAATCTGCGCCTCGGAGAGCGGCTCCAGGCTAAAACCGGTGCCCTCGGGAGAGTTCAGGAACGCTTCCACGACCTGTGTGTTCTCCTCGTCGAAGACCGAGCATGTCGCATAGATAAGCTCGCCACCAGCAGCCACGCGCGCAGCGGCTTCCTTGAGCATCGTCAGCTGCAGCTTGGGCAGCTCAACCGTCACATCCTTTTCGGTCAGGCGCCACGGGATCTCGGGATGACGACGCATGGTTCCGGTGCCAGAGCACGGCGCATCGATAAAGACTGTGTCGAACTTAACCGGCTCGCCAAGCATGGCATCAAACGATGTGAGCACCTCATCAAGCTCGCAAGCATCACCAGAAACCGTACGAACGCCCTGAATACCGGCCTTATGCAGGCGAGCGAGATTCAGATCGCACTTGCGATCATGCAGATCGAGCGCCGTATGCTGACGCTCATAGCCCGTACGCTTGGCCTGGCACATCATCACATAGGTCTTGGTGCCACGACCGGCACCAATCTCAAGGCAGCTACCAGGGCGCGTAGCAGCTGTGGCGATAAGTTGCGCGTTGAGATCAGATGCCACCGCGGCAGCACGCTCAAACGCACCCGAAGCAACGGTAACCTGGGCATCAACCGGGGCATGGCAGCCCGGGAAGACAGGTGCGACGAGCTGCGAGATATACGGATCGGGCTTGGAAGCAAAAGCGTTCTCATGCAGGGCCAGCGGCGCGGGGGCCAGATTGCCGGCAAAGTTAAGCGCACCCTCTGGCGTGTCAAACGATGCTATAATGCGAGCGCACAGCCATCGCGGCAAGCCCATCAGGCGAGACAGGCGAACCAAGCGTCGCTCAGACTCATCCACATCGGACGCAGTAGCAAAGTCCTCAACATTGTCCGCAACCTTATGCAATACAGCATTGGCTAAGCCAGCGGCGGACTTAGCACCACTGCGAACGAGCTCAACTCCCTGACTTACGGCAACGCGGCCCGGCGTATGCAGATAGAGCATCTCGAAGGCCGAGATACGAAGCGCCATGCGAACACGCGGCGCAACCTTTTTGGGCTTATCGAGAAACTGATCGAGCAACTCGTCCAAAATACCCTGCGTGGCGGCAACACCGAGCGCCAGGCGAGCGGCAAACGCAGAATCGCGCTGGTCAATGGCCTTGGCCGATGCGCGAGAGGACAGCACGTCGCGCGCATACATGCCGCGGCGATCGGCCTCCATCAGCACATCGAGCGCAAGCTTGCGCGCGGGAGACAGCTTGCTCATGACAAAACACTCCAGATAAGATCGGCACCCTGCAGGCCAGCAGCCCAAGCAGAAGCAGTCATAGCACGCTTGCCATCAGGCTTAACCTCGAGCAGTTCAACCGAGCCATCAGAAAGGCCCAGGTAAACACGCTTGGCCTTAACGAGAACCTGACCCTCGCCGAGCGACACATCAGCCGCCGCAGCATCGAGCACACGCACGGTCTTGCCGGCAATCACGCAACGAGCAGGCGCGGTATCGGACGAAGCCAGCACATGACGCACGCAATCAAGCGCCGCCATCTGCGGATCCAAGCGCATCTCCTGCTTGGAAATCTTGGCAGCATGGGTGACGAGCGCCTCATCCTGTTCAGTCCACACGGCGGTGCCATCGGCAAGAGAAGGAAGCGTATCAGCCAGCAGTTTGCCGCCAAGCTCACCAAGCTCCATGGTCAGCGCCTCAGCATGCTTACCGGAAACCAACGTGGAAGCCTGAGCACAATAAGCACCAGTATCCACGCCGTGCCCAATGCGCATGATAGAAACGCCAGCAACCTCATCACCAGCGAGAATCGCACGCTGAATAGGAGCAGCCCCACGCCAACGAGGCAGCAGCGAAGCATGAACATTCACAATACCAAGCGGCGCCATATGCAGCACCTCATCGGGCAAAATGCAACCATAGGCAGCCACACAGAAAATATCAGCCTGGGCAGCCTGGAGCACCTCAACAACCTCAGGCGTCATACGATTAGCCTCAACAACCGGCAACCCCAGCTCAAGCGCCTTGGCCTTAACAGGAGAAGGCTCAAGCTTCTTACCACGCCCACGAACAGCATCAGGACGAGTAACAACAAGCGCAATCTCGTTCCCAGCCTCAACAAGCGAAGTCAACGAAGGCACAGCAAAATCAGGCGTACCCATAAACACAATACGCATAAAAGTTAGTCTCCTCTCAATAACGAGCCGAGACGGCTACAAAAGAAGCGTTCCAGGCCGCATGCGCGCCCAGCCGCAAGAACAATTCAACAAGAACAAATATACCCAAAAACAAAGAAAGAGCCGCATGAAAGCAGCCCTCCCAACAAAGCAATTATCAGCGAAGACGCCCCTCCCTGGCCCGACGGTACCCGGGCGAGACAAGCAGCGTCAACGTAGTCCCCGGGGCGCCCGCCT
>ERZ812616.2037-NODE-2037-length-18765-cov-3.470818_pt1 | contig 18765 bp, 16 predicted proteins | sample MGYA00376249_ERZ812616 | MGnify/ENA primary metagenome ERZ812616 (study PRJEB26924, sample SAMEA4378265) | human gut metagenome | biome: human gut; feature: human-associated habitat; material: faeces | place: China | collected 2013 ... | reverse complement strand
TGGTGATCCCCACCGACAGCACCATGCTGACAAAGTCGTTGGCCATGCAGACCATGTTGACGACGAGCTGGATGACAATCAGTACTGCGGAGAGCAATACCGTTGTAATAACATCCTTAACCGTCCACTTTTTCTTTTTGTCCATAAATCCATTCCTCCGTTTTCTGTTAATTTATACTAACCTTCTATCCATGTGCTTTCCCGCCTTTCAGCGTCCAGCCGATTGCCTGGCTGCGCATTCCCACAAAGCGCCTGTACAGGCCGTCTTCGCGCATCAGCTCCTTATGGTTTCCGCGTTGAATGATCCTGCCGTTCTCCAGCACGATGATTTGATCTGCCGTGCGCACGGTGGACAGACGGTGGGCGATCATCAGGATCGTTTTGCCTTTTGTCAGCTCCCGGATGGCCTTTTGCAGCTCCTGCTCGTTTTCGGGATCCACGCTGGCTGTGGCTTCATCCAAAATGACGATGGGTGCGTCCTTCAGAATTGCCCTTGCAATGGAGATTCGCTGCTTTTCTCCGCCGGAGAGGCTGGAGCCTCCTTCGCCGATTTTTGTCTGATAACCGTCGGGCAGCGTCATGATAAAGTCATGGCAGCAGGCTTTCTTTGCGACCGCTATGATTTCATCCTCGCTTGCGTCCGGTCTGCCAAACCGGATATTGTTCTCGACGGTGTCCTCAAAGAGATACACATTCTGAAATACGATGGCGAAATTCTTTAGAAGGCTGCCGCTGGTATATTCCCGCACATCCCGGCCGCCGAGCGTGATCTGTCCTTCCTTCACATCCCAGAAACGGGCAATCAGACCGACCAGCGTGGTCTTTCCGGCGCCGGAGGGACCAACAATGGCGCAGGAGCTTCCCTGGGGTACGCTTAAGCTGATTTGATGTAATACCTCCTTTTCCCCATATCCAAAGGACATATTCTTCACTTCAATATTGAAATTTTCCGGCACAAGATCAGCCCCGTTTTCGTCCAGGGATGGAATGTCCATGATGTTATCCAGCCGATCCAGGGAAGCCTCCACCGCGCGGGCAATGGAGGACATACTGCCCGCCACCTCCACGGCGGCATAGATCATGAAGCTGGACACAAGAAGCAGCAGGCACTTCTCCGGCGTGATGCTTCCTCCTGCCAGAAGATAGGGTGCAAAAACCAGAATAGCCGCCCGTGCGAGCTTGAATACCGTCTGATAGAGCGCTGTCATTTTTGAAAACGCCTTTTCAAGCACGATATTTGCCTCTTTGCTTTCCTCAATTGCGGCGTCAACTGCTTTTCCGGTGCGTTCCGCCAGCCCAAACGCCTTGACTACACCCATGCCCTGCACATATTCCAAAACGGCAGTGACCAGACCAGCCTGGGCAGCCTGACGGCGGGGCGCGCATTTCCTGCCAACCTTGCCGATAAACGAATAAACAATGAGCGCCACGGCAAGCCCGGCCAAAGAGATCAGCCCGATCCGCCACTCATAGATCATAAGCCAAACGCCAATCACAATGGCGTGGATAAACCCGCCCGCCACATTTTCCATAATGGTAACGGACTGCTGCTCCAGATCTCCAAGGGTGGTCGTCACCGCCGCAGTGATATCCCCGAGCCTGTTTTCATTGAAATAACCCATAGGCGCCTTTTTCAGGCGCTCGCCGATCTCCATGCGCTTTTCCGACCCGAACGCGAAGCTACCAAGAGTTCTGGCATTGGCAGAAAGATTGACAAATACAATTCGCCCTACAATGGAAACGATCATGATGCCAAGCGAAATCCAGATCGTGCTTTCAGGCATAACATCGCCGGAAAGCTGCTTCAGGATTCCTGTGAGCACCGTTAGAATGGCCATGATTGGGATCATCTCAAAGAATGAGCTGACAAGGTATGCAAGGAAAGAGCGGATAAGACGCTTCTTCTGTAAGCCCGAGAACAACAAAAGTCTTTGAAATAACCTTATCATCACGCCACCTCCTCTGCGGTATCTTTGCCCTGCATATGGGCTCTCCACAATTCCTTGTATAGATTGCTTGTTTCAAGAAGCTCCTCATGAGTTCCTTCCGCAGCGACATTTCCTTTATCCACGACAAGGATCTTATCTGCTTTGGTAATGGTAGACAGCCGATGCGCAATGACAATTAAAGTTTTTCCTGCTACAAGCCCTGCAATGGATGCTTGAATAACGGCCTCATTTTCAGGATCGGTAAATGCTGTGGCCTCATCCAATACCACGATCGGGCTATTCTTTAGGATTGCCCTTGCAATGGCGATTCGCTGCCTTTCTCCGCCGGAGAGATGGCTTCCCGCATCGCCCGCCAGCGTATCATAGCCCTCCGGCAGAGCGGCGATGAAATCGTGGCAGCTCGCTTTTTTTGCCGCTGCCTCGATCTCTGCGTCTGTGGCCTCCGGTTTTCCGATGCGAATGTTTTCCCGGATAGACAGATGGAACAGGAAGTTATCCTGTGATACATATGAGACAAGCTCCATTATCTGAGGAAGAGGGATGTTCCGCACATCCACGCCGCCAATACGGACGCCGCCGCTCTCCGCCTCCCAGAAGGAGGCGATGAGCCGTGCAATGGTAGATTTACCGGAGCCGGAGGGACCCACAATGGCCGTCATACCGTTTTTTGCGCAGTCAAAGGAAATTCCATGCAAAACCTCCGTCTCTTTGTATCGGAAGGTAACATGATCAAAGGATACATCGGCGTCCGCAAGGACAGCTCTCTCGGTCGGCCGCACAAGCTCCGGCTCATCCAGAAGATATCCTACCTCTTTTACGGTGGAATCCACCATGGCTAGGCTGTCGGTGTACTGCAATGCCTGAATCAGTGGTTTTACGAGTCCAAGGGCGAGAATGATGCAGGTGATCAGCGTACCCGCTTCGACGCTTCCGTTTATAAAGAGCCAGCTTCCCAAAGGCAGCACGCCCACAAGCGTTGCCGTCAGGATGGAAAGCCCCATCACATAGTAGCCGTTGGTCTGCTTGAACCAAGTCGCTTTGGCGGTCTCGTTTTCCGCCACAGCGTCGGCGTATTTTTTATATGAACGTTCACCCTGATTGAACGTCTTCACCACTTCGATGCCGCCGATGTATTCCACCGTTGCGGCATCCATGTTTTTCCCTGCGGCAAGTACTCCGGCATATCTCTTCTCGTAATCCTTCATCATTCCCATATAGCAGAAGGCACCCACCGGAATCGTCACAAGAGAGATCAGCGCCAGTCTCCAATCAAGGCTAAAGAGGTAAACGAGCATTAGAATTTGGATTAGGATGTTGGCAGTGAGCTCCGGTACCATATGCGCCAGCGGAAGCTCCAGCTTTTCCACGGTGTCCACGATGATCGTTTTGAATTTCCCGGACGGCGTATCAAGGATCGTTCCCATGGGGACACGGGAGAGCTTCTCTGTTATCGCCATACGGATATTCCGTAGAATGATAAAGGCAGACTCATGGCTTTTCATTGTAGAAAAAGTTCCAAACCACACCTGCCCGAGATAGCCCGCAAAAGCAATCAATGCCAGAAACGCCAACTTGCTGAAAGCATAGTCTTCGTGGCAGATCATAATGATCCCCCGGGACACCGCAACATAGGGGATCATGCCGCATAGCGCTCCCAAAATCGCAAGTATGACGGAACCGATCAGTTTCCCTTTGCACGGCTTCGCAAAATCCATCAGAATCGTCATCGCCGATTTTTCTTTTCCCGCCATCATTCCTCACCTCGTAAAAGTCTTACAATCTTTTCTTTCTGCCCACCGGAAAGGTCCTCTACGATTTCTCCGTCCCGGATGAACAGTATTCTTGTGCAAATCCGCATCATAAACTCAATATCATGTGTGATGATCAAAAGCACCTTGCCTTGCGTCGCAAGGCTTCGTGTCAAGGTGCCGACCTCTTCCATGCTTTTTAGATCCAGTCCGCTGGTAGGTTCATCGAACACCAGCAGCTCCTTGCCGCAGATCTCGCTCACCACAACCGCAAGGCGCTGCATCTGCCCGCCGGAAAGAGACAAGGGATGCCGTTCCTTATACGCCAGCAGATCCACCTTTTCTAATGCGCAGTCAATCGTGTCTTTGTTCGGAGCTTTTATGCCAAGCGCGCATTCCGCCGCCACGCTGTCGGTAAAGAGCTGGTGCCCCACATCCTGCATGACCATGTATGCCTTTTTCCGTCTCAACCGCCGGCTCATCGGTTTTCCGGCCCACAAAACAGTGCCGGAGCTGTTCTTTTGCAATCCGCAGAGCATTCTGGCGAGGGTCGATTTCCCGGCGCCGTTGACGCCCGCAATGGCGATGATTTCTCCGCGGCTTGCCTGAAAAGAGAGATTATTCAATACATTCCGGCCGCCGAGACGGACGCTGATTTTCTGAACGGAAAGCAATCCATCGGCAGCGATTGTTTTCACACCGCCCGATTCGGATACCGACAGATCTCTGACACGCAGTCCCATTCTGCGAATATCAGCTTCAGGCAGCGCCTTGAATGCTGCAGCCTCCATGTCCGATGCAATCCTGCCATCCTGCATATAAACGACGCGATCCACAATGTCCATCAGATACCAGATGCGGTGCTCTGCGATCAGAATGGTCTTTCCTGATATTTTCGCCCGTTGAATCAAATCAGCCAATTCTCCGATGGCCTTTATATCAAGATTGGATGATGGCTCGTCAAACACAAGGACATCGGGAGCCGAAGCATACACGCTGGAAAACGCGATCTTCTGCTTCTCGCCGCCGGACAGTTCAAAGATACTTCGACCCCGTAGCTCACTAAGATGCAGCTCCTCCGTAAGTTCATCTAATCGGGAGCGCAGAGCCTCTCGCGGAATGCCCCGATTTTCAAGCCCAAACACGATCTCGCTGTCTGTATCCGTATTGAAAAACTGCGTTCGAGGATTCTGAAAAACCGTCCCTACCGCATCCGATAGCGCAGCAATCTCTGTCTCCCGGGTATCCATACCGTTTACACTCACCTGCCCCGAAAGATTGCCGTGGAAGAAATGGGGAATCAGTCCGTTTGCGAGCCGTGTAACCGTTGTTTTTCCACACCCGGACGGTCCGCAAAGCAGCACGCATTCGCCGGACCGGATAATAAGGTTCAAATCAACGACTCCGCCGTCCCCGCTTTCAGCGTATGTAAAAGAGGCATTCTGGAACGATATCATAATCAAAACACCCCTTTCATGCCCGCGTATACCATGCCGGCAACGAGCGCCGCGTAAGCAATTACCACCAGCAAATCAGCAAACGAAAACGCGATTTTCTCTATACAGCTTCTTTCACCTGTGTGCTCGATGCCTCTTGTAATCGCTGCCTGCGTAATCTCGTCCGAAATTCTGGATGCAGAAACAAGCAGGGGAACATAGACATACTCCATCGTCTGTATAGGATGGCTAATCAGCCCGGCCGCGGACGCTGATATCCCTCGCAGCGCCATGGCATCCCGTATGGAGGCACACTCTTCTCTCATGGTCGGGAAATAACGGAGCGTAATGGCAAGAGCAATCGTGAGTCCTTTCGACAATCGGAGCTTTGTGATAGCCGCAAGAAATTTACTTACGCTTGTCGTTGCAATCAGAAGGCTGCCCAGCATAAAGCAGGGAAGAAGCTTGCGGATATACACTGCAAACATATAGACGATTCCACCGAAAGTCACAGGCAGCCTTGGTACGATAAAAAGCTGGATTAGAAGAAGCGCGAGAAATAATGCTGCGTATTTCAGCATCCTTTTCAGATTGCCGGAAACGCTCAGAAGTACAAGCGGAATCCCCGCAAGCACACACTCCACCGCGATGCTTTTATTCATAAAAACGGAAACGCTTGTGACCGCGAGAATCAGAAGCTTCGTCCGTGGGTCGAGTCTCATTTATACGACCCCTGCTTTTTCAAAGTGTTTTTTCATAAGCTTCTTTCCAATCAGTCCGCCGATGATCGCGCAGACGATCGTCCCGATAATCATTGCGGGGATCGCCCACCAGGTAGCCCCAATCGAATGAATCACTCCTTCAAAGGAGGCGAAGTCGCCTTTATTCTTCATAAAAGCATCAAACTGTGCGGGCATGACAACCATTGGAATGTATGCCCCCATCGGCGCAAGCGCCATGACGCAGTAGGCAAGCAGGTTTTTCTTAAAGGATCTGAAATCAGCGGAAGCGCAGATAAAATCCGCGATCACGCCGAAAACCAGGAAGAATACGGACATCATCCAGAACATTCCCGTAACAAACAGCAAAATCGCCGCGATTACACCGAGAATGGAGAGAGCTCCCTTCTTCGGTATTTTTGCCACATAGAGCATGAAAACTGTCCCCGTAAAGAGCGCCACGATCATTGGCATAAACGGGAAAGTGACCGGCGTCATCTGCGCAACACCGCCAATCATAAACGCCACCACAGCATAGATGAGCGAAAAGATGCCCACCGATATAAAGTCCCTTGTCTCCAGCTTCTTCGCATCTGGTTTACGCATAATAAATGGCCTCCAATTCTATATTGTTCAGTTAGAGTAGGCTAACTCGCGTGTAAAAAATTAAAGTGATTGCATGATTGTGTATTATTCCAGCCGGAGCAAGCCTTCCCAGCCAGAGTTGAAGAACTTTGCAAGCTCCTCAATATACCGCATAGCTTCGTCTTTGGGCATATCATGGACAATCGTCTCACATACCGCCGTAAAATAGGCGCTGGTAATCATGTGGTGAAGCTGCTTTGTCATTTTCCCGGAGAGCTTTCCTCTTTTGCGGAGAAGTGCGTAGTATTCCTCTGAGCACTCTACCTCCAGTTCCACAAGCTCCTCCAAAAAATTTGCATAGCGCGTACCTTCCGCCCGGCAGAGAATCAGCTTAAAGGCATCAAAATGGGCGTACATATATTCCACAAAGACGCGCAAATACTCAGTGGACAGCTTCAGGCTGTCCTTCGTCTTTTCCTTGGAGACAAGATCGAAATGGGCGGACTGTGCGGCTTTGAACTGCTCCAGCAGTCCCTTTGCTGCCTCGCCCACAAGATCTTCAAAAAGCGCGGCCTTATCCGGGTAATAGCCGTAGAAGGCGCCCTTCGTGAAGCCCGCCTCTGCGACGATTTTATTCAAAGATGCATCCTTGAAGCCTTTTTCCAGAAATTCTTTTTTCCCAACTTCGAGGATCTTCATTTGAGTCTCTGTACGTTCCATTGATGCCCCCCGATATACTGGTAGTATATACTGCTGGTATATTATAACCGAGCAGATTGAGTTTGTCAATGGGAGTGACATATTTTATACGAAACACATATACCCTTGCCTGGAGGATTCGCGATATTCTTCTGCGCATGGAAGGGATTTCATACAGCCATATATGGAATCTCCAGCGAAATGCCTGCGGCGCTTCGCTGGAAAAGCACTTAAAACAGCACCTATGGCTGATTATTTGACTTGCTCTTCATCCCACCCATTCTATCACCACAGAATATCCTTTGCGACGCAAATGGTTCATCGGAGCGCTGCCTGCGCGAGGCGATCTCTGACCGCTTTACGAATGGCTTCGCTGGTAAATGTTGCGGATGAAACGGCATCCACATCCCAGGTCTGCGCCTCCACGATTTGGGAAGGGAGCTCATCTATTGCGCGGTCTGAGATATTTACTGTTTCGCTGTGAGATAGGACATGCACAGACAATATGCTGCGCCCGTCAAACTCTACCTCTACGGTAACCGGACCGGAATAACCTTCAGCGGAAGCCGTATAAACGCCCGCCGTGTAGATGTCTCCCGATTTGCCGCATCCTGCGCACAGCAGCAGCGCACCCACCAGCACGGAGAACAGCACTGATTGCAGCCCCTTTTTCATGTGTTCGAACCTCCTGCTTTTTGTTCTGCTCCGTTATCCTGAAGGGAAGGCATACCGGAACGTTTAATACCGGATGTGTAATTACCTCCGCTTCTACATCAAAGATTTCCCGCAACGCCTGCGGGGTAATAACCTCTTGCGGCGTACCGGCGCTGTGTAGTATCCCGTCTTTGATCGCCACCAAATAGTCGGAAAACATGATGGCATGATTCAAATCATGAAGAACCATTACGATGGTAACACCATTTTCCTGGTTGAGGCGGCGCAGAAGGTACAATATATCCAGTTGGTGCGAGATGTCCAAATAGGTCGTGGGTTCATCCAGAAACAGCAATCCGGTTTTCTGCGCCAATGCCATGGCGATCCATGCCCGCTGTTGTTGACCTCCCGAAAGTCTCTCCATTTCTCTGTGTTCAAGGGAACTCATGCCTGTACTGGCAAGAGCCCACTGAATGATCTCCCGATCCTTTTCACCGATACCGCTTAGCGCCGACCTGTAAGGAAAACGTCCGTATTCCACAAGGTCGCCGACTGTGATGCCGGCAGGGGCTTGCGCTCCCTGTGGCAGCAGCGCAAGTCTCTGGGCAACACGCTTTGTCGGCATTTCGTGGATCGCTTCGCCATCAAGGTATACTGCGCCGGAATCCGGGGAAATGATCCGGCACAGTGTCTTCAGTATGGTGGATTTCCCAGAGCCGTTGGAGCCTATCAAGGTGGTTATGCTGCCTTCCGGGATTTTTAAGTCAAGCCCCCTGAAGACGGTCTCCCCGTTATATCCGGCAGACAAGCCCTTTGCCTGCATACGTGAAAGCATAGATACTGTGCTTCTCGGAATATTCAAGTGCTGCGCTATCTGCGCGTCCGTCATGTCAAAGAAGTAGTACAGCAGTACCGCTTTGCGCTTTTCTTCCGGTAGCGCATGTAGTGCGTCGGCAAGTTGCTTTGCGGTAAAGCTCTTTCCGGCAACAAAAAAGGATTTATCAGCTTCATCAAACGTATAAGTGTCTGTCGTGTAAAGCTGCGCTTCTTCCTCCGGCGACAAGTTGGAAAGGAAATCTCCCGTAGCTGCCTGTTTCTAACGTCGCGCCATGCGTTGCTTGCCTCGCATCTTAACACCTTTTTGCAAAATCCGTTAAAAGCACAACGTACTTCAAACTGGGTGCGATAAGGTTCGTTCAAGGTATTCACCTCCTTTCGCAGCCGCGAAAGCGGGTGATAGGTGTATTTCCCCTTTCACTACCCACACCACTCAAAAAGCGGATTTTGCCAACTCCAAGCGATGATTTCCCTCAAAAATATGAAAGATTATGTTAAGAGGTATCCGCACACCATACATGCTGCTAATTTTGTGGGAGCAAAGGGGCAGGAAGCACGGTGGGGAACGGCAACACGCAGCAAGGAGTTTCTGCACATGACAAAAGGCACCCATACGGACATGAAAGCCCGCATGGGTGCCTTGAAGCAGAGCAAAAGCGTATAAAATATAAGGGCTGCTGCTGGACGGTGCGATAACCAAAAGCAAAAAGGTGACAATCTTAGGACCGCGGAAAAGTTGCTGCAAAACATAAACGTTGCAGCGGATTTCCAAAATTGAAATTGTCATTTGTAGAAATGTATTTTTCCCGCGGTATCGTGCCGCGTTAGATACACCTCCTGTCGAAATATACTCGCATATGATAGTTCATCCCTGTTTGTTAGATAAGGTTTAGGCAATTGTACTTTTGTGCAGGAAAATGGAGGGCAAGGGACGATCCTTACCCACCGTTACTTTTTTCTCATGGATTGGTGCTCGCAAAATCTTTCAGATTAACGAATTGAGGATCATAATCTACTGTGCTACTTTCCATGCCTTTGCGTTCTGGCGAATATTCCAGTATTTCTGATAAATACCCTCCTGTAAAACAAGCTCGTCATGCTTTCCATGCTGAACAAGTTTCCCGTTGTCGATGACTAAAATCTGCTCTGCGTCCCGAATGGTAGACAGGCGGTGTGCAATTACAATCAGTGTCTTATCTTTTACTAAAGTGCTGATTGCCTGCTGCAAATACACTTCATTTTCGGGATCAACGCTTGCGGTGGCCTCGTCCAAAAGGACGATAGGGGCATTTTTCAGCATGGCGCGGGCAATGGATATTCTCTGTTTTTCACCGCCGGACAGAGTAGAACCACCCTCTCCAATCATGGTATTGTAGCCCTCTGGTAATAAGGAAATAAAGTCATGGCAGCGTGCCTTTTTAGCTGCTTCTACAACCTGCGCTGCGCGGATCTCTTCCTCCGAAGCACCTGGTTTCCCGAAACGAATATTGTTGCGTATTGTGTCATGGAACAGATAGACATTTTGAAATACCATGCTCATATTTTTCAAAAGGCTGTCAGATGTAAATTCCCGAACATCTTTGCCACCTATGGTAATGCTACCGCCTTGAATATCCCAAAAGCGGGAGATCAGACGGGTAATCGTTGTCTTTCCACCGCCGGAAGGCCCGACTATGGCGGTCATTCCTCCCTGCGGAATGGTAAAGCTGACATCATCAAGAATTTTCGTTCCCTGTTCGTAGGAGAAGCTAACATGATCAAAGACAATATCATAACTTTTTAAGGAAATATCTCCGCCCCCGTCATCAATATTCTTTTCTCCCTTAATCCGTTCCACACGGTCAAGGCTTGCTTCCATGGAGCGTATCATGGCGGTCATTTGCCCCATTACCTCTACAGGATTGAAAATAGAGAATGAAGCAATGAGGATAACCGCAAGGCTTGAAAAATCCAGTTCCCCGCCTAAAGCGAAAATCTGTGATACTAATATGATAGCGCAGGCAGCTACACGGAAAACCATAGAATATGCCACATTCATAGGTGCGAAATCCCGTTCAAGAGCGTAAGACGCTTCCATACTTTTTTCATAAGCATTTTCAATGCCACTTAAATTTTTCTCTGCCATATTGAATGATTTGATGACGGATATTCCCTGCACATATTCCAACGTAGCCTCAACAGAAGCAGCCTGTACCTGCCGCTGTTTTGCAGTCAGTTCTTCTCCCTTTTCCTGCATACGCCCATAAATCAGGAACGAGCAGAGAACACCTAAAATAAAAATCACACCAAGCCGCCAGTCAAACATCAGAATGAATATGCTGATCACCACCATGTTTACCATTCCGGTTGCTACACGGTCAAGAATGTGCATGGAGTAGTTTTCCAAAAAATTAAGGTCAGTTGTAACTGTTGTTGTAATGTCCCCCATATTTCGCTCATGGAAAAAACCCATACCCACATTACGCAGCTTATCTCCTAAAGTAATTCGCTCTCTGGAAACAAACTCAAATCCCGCTGTGCTTTGAAAACTATACACTAAGTATTTGAACACCATGCGGACAACAAGAGAGATTATCAGTATGCCAAAAATTACAAGCCAGTCATTCCCTGCAAATGCTTTGTTGTTCTGTATTTTTGTGAGGGTATAGAACACATCCCCGACAGGGAACATTGCCATAATTGAGTCTATAAAGCTGAATACAAAACTCGCATAGATACGCTTTGACAAATCACCACTCAAACGCAATACTCGTTTAATTACTTTCAGCATAATATTTCCACCTCCTTGTTCATACTCCAATCCATTGCCGATATATGGGCTTTCCACATATCCAAATAGGTCTGTGAAGAAGATAATAGCTGCTCATGGGTTCCTTCCGCTGAAATCGCACCATCCTCCAACACTAAAATTTTATCTGCGTACATGATAGTGGACAGGCGGTGTGCAATCACAATCGGCGTTTTCCCTTTTGTCAAATAGTCAATGGACTGCTGTAATTTATCTTCATTCTCTGGGTCGGTAAACGCCGTAGCTTCATCAAGAATAATAATCGGAGCGTCCTTTAGAATTGCCCTTGCAATCGCCAAACGCTGCCGTTCCCCTCCCGAAAGGCGGGCACCTGCATCCCCGGCGTTGGTATCATAACCCTTAGGGAAGCGGGCAATAAAGTCATCACATCTCGCCAGTGACGCAGCCCGTTCTACTTCTGCATCCGTAGCATCCGGCTTACCGATTCGGATATTGTCCCTCAGGCTCATATTGAACAGAAAATTATCCTGTGAAACATAACTGATTTTTTCGGAAAGCTCGGATAACGGCAGATTGCGAATATCCGCGCCGCCCACATTTACCGCACCCGCGCTCACGTCCCAAAAGCGGGCAATGAGTTTTGCCAGAGTTGATTTCCCCGAACCGGACGGACCTACCAACGCTGTGACTGTCCCAGCCTTTGCCGTAAAGGAAACGCCATGGATAACCTCGATTGCTCCGTAGCTGAAATGAACATCTTTCAGCTCCACATCATTGCCGCTACTGTGTTGTGCTTCTATCGGCTCGGGCAACTCCTTCTAAAAGTGCCAGAATACGGGGCTGTATCTCATAAATTGCGGCAATGTCATGCCAAAACTCAATCATTGCCTGTAAAGAGCCAACAAGCCCCATAGAGAGAAGAATACATAAAATAACCTCGTTTAATGTCGTAGTACCACCCGAAAGAAGTACAACGCCGACGGGCAAAACAAATGCAATCGTTGAGGGCATAACAACCTGACTGATACTCATAAAAGGATAGCAGTGCTTATACCATGCGGTAGTAATATCCCGCACTTTCAATACTGCTCCCTTAAACCGTCCCATCGAAGAAGCAGTCTGATTGAACATACGGATAACTTCCATACCATTTACATACTCAACAATGGTTGCGTTCATATCTCCATTCGCGGACATATATTCTTTCATCCTCTCGCTGCGCCCTATCATCATGCTATAATAGATAACATTTCCCAAAACAGCCGAAGCGAGAGAAGCAAGCGCCATACGCCAATCCACAAAAAGCAGATAGGCAAACACAAAAATCGGAATGAGAATACTTGCTGTCATTTCGGGAATGGCATGAGCAATCTGTCCTTCAAGTCGTTCCGTATCATCAATGACTAATTGCTTAAATTCGCCGGAAGATTTTTCCTGTATTGTCCCCATAGACATTTTTGACATCTTCCGCATAATTGCACAGCGGATATTCTGTATGATTTCATACGCTGCCTTGTGGGAGCATAGGGTTGATTTTGAATATAGAAAATGTTTTAGAAAACATCCTGCCAAAGCCACCAAGGTCAAGCTGACTGCCAATTCTATGGTCAAAGCATTGTCTAACGCTTTCCCAAGTAACACAGCTACAGCAGCGTATGGAACCATACCAAACGCAGAGGACAGAACAGAAAGGACAACGGAAATCCTCAAAAGTCCTTTCCTCTGACTGGCAAACTGCAAAATACCCCTTAAAGGCGATTGCTGTTTTTCTCTTTTGTCCATGTTTTCCTCCTTATTTGAAATAGTCAGTAATTCATCTGTTAATCCTTCAAGAAATTCTGCGTCATGGGTTACAATGAAAATCAGCTTTCCCTGTTTTTTCAGTTCACGCAGAATATTCTTTAGACGGAGCATATTCCGTCCGTCAAGTCCACTCGTCGGCTCGTCCAAAACAAGAATATCCGATTTTGCAGCGATGGACGCAGCAATCGTGACCCGCTGCTTTTGTCCGCCGGACAAAGATAGCGGGTGTCTTTCGGAATATTCGGCCAAGCCGAACCTGTCAAGAATGTTTGTTGTTTCCTCTTTTGAAGCTCGAACGTTTTTTTGCTTATTTTTTCGTGCCGCCAATTCCATTTCATGGGTAACGCTTTCCGTAAAAAGCTGATAATCTGCGTCCTGCATAACAAAGTATGTTTTTTTCAGCAGCTCTCTATCGGTCATTTTTTTGCCGTTCAGATGAATTTTCCCAGTTCGCGGTGCCATAAGTCCGCACAGCACTTTAGAAAATGTTGTTTTCCCGGAACCGTTCGCACCGACAATTCCAATAATCCGACCTTCTTCGCCCCATGTAAAGCAAAAATTCAAATCATGGATAATTTCCTGCTTTCCGTAGCAAATACAGAGGTTTTGACACGTCAGCTCGTTTGCATCAGACCTCGCAGGAGTTTTCCTTGTAGGAAAAAGCACATTTTGTATGCTGCGTAAGCCGTATTCTTGCAGCACATCGGGCGAAAGGCAAGCAGCCTCCGCCGCACCCCATATTTTTTCAATTCTCCCTTTGCGCATATATACATATCGGTCGGCAATTCCTCCAAGCCAGGAAAGGCGGTGTTCAGAAATAATGAGAGTTTTCCCCTCGGCTTTTAGTGTAAATAAAAGCTCACGGAGATTTTGTATTGTTTCTCCATCAAGGTTTGCCGTCGGTTCGTCCAAAACAATGACATCGGTATCCATTGCATAGATAGAAGCAACTGCCAGCCGCTGTTTTTCGCCGCTGGATAACCCAAATAAACTCCGATCTCGCAGTGTGTCAATATTCATTCGGGAGAATGCGGCGTCCACGTTCTGATTTATCCGCTCCGTGGAAAAGGCAAGATTTTCACACCCGAAAGCTACTTCGTCCGTTGTGTTTACTGCAAAAAATTGTGAACGGGGATCTTGAAACACTGTGCCAATTTTGCGACTAAGCTCATACTGTTCCAATTTGTTTACAGGAACACCCTCGTACAATATTTCTCCTGTAAGTGTTCCTTCAAAAAAGTTGGGTATTAAACCATTGATGCATCGTGTTAAAGTTGTTTTCCCGCAGCCACTTTCTCCCGTTAAAATAATGCACTCTCCTTTACGAATTTCCAAATCAATTCCATAAAGAGCATTTATCTCCGGTGCGGCATCATATTGAAATTGTAACTTTCTTATTGTGATCATACTCATTCTGAACCTCCGCGCTATCCGCACAATGAATAAAGAAGTGTTCCGATATTAGCGCAAATCACCATCATCAGATACACAATATCCTTTATTCTGATTTTCAGAGGAACTCTCATCCCTCTTGGCACAGGATTTTCGATTGCACGAGTGACCGCAGCCGCAGATAATTCATCCGCTACCTTTATACAGCGCATGATAAAGGGAATAATCATGTATTCTGTGGTCATGGCAGGAGCTTTTGCAAAAGTAATCACATTTAAGGGGACGCCTCTTGTTTTCATGCCATTTCTAATCTGTGCAAGTTCATGGTGAATGGTGGGAATAAATCGCAATGCGACAGCAAGCGCAAGCGTAGCTGATTTAGGGCAATGTAATTTTTGAAGCCCCATGAACAGCTCACTCACGGTCAACGCTTTTAGCGACAGAATCATTACGCCCAGTAAGGGAGAGAGCTTGCGTAATAGGAAAACGGGCTGGACTATGATTTGCGGAGCGTTGCTCTCATTCAGTAAGGCATACAATCCGACAAGGAACGCAAACCATACGCCCAGCCGCAAAGCCTCCTTCGGGTGTTGCAAATATAACAGAAAGCTCATCAGAAAAATCACTTCACAAAGCATGGCTAACGGCTTAAAAATCCAAAATGCACATATCCCTGAAAGCGCAATCTGAATAATCACTATCCGGGGGTCTATGCGGTGCATTAAATCACTCCTGCTTTTTCAAAATGCTTCTTCAACATTCTCTTTGCAATTACAGCACCTATCACAATCGCGATCAACGTAATCGGAATTGCAGCAAGCCCAGCCGTAGAATGTGCTGCTGCAATCATTGCATCCACGGTTTCCTTTGGACGGTCAAATCCATACCAAAATACGGGATAATAGTAGAGGGGTGCGATGGCACCTAAATAATATCCAACTGAATACAATCCAAAAGAAACGGTAAGCATTTTGTAATTCTGATACTTTGATTTGCTGGCAAGAACTTCGCCTACAACGCCAAACCCCAACATCCAAATCAAGACAAAAATACCGCCAAACAGCCCCCATAGAATACCGACAATAGCAAAAGTCAATAAGACTGCGCCTTTCTTATGTACTTTTGCCATAATCAGCATATAAAGTGGCGCAGATAAAACGGCAACAACCGCAACGGAATACATATTCAACACCATGCTAATTCCCATCAAAGCTCCTGCTACCATTGTCACCACAAAAAGGAGTGCGCTAAAGATGCCTATGGTTGCAATGTCCTTCATTTTTAATTTGTTTTCATTTGTTCTGCTCATAGCAATAACCTCCGAGTTTTTTGGTTAGATAACGCTAACTGCTATTAGTATAGCACGATGATTTTCTGCATAGTATCACTATCGGAAGTTCCTATATCACAAAAGAAAGAACTTCATGCGGTCTTTTCAGACTTACATGAAGTTCTTATCTGTTGTTTTTTAACATTTCACCGGGGGATATTCCATAATGCTTCCGAAAAAGCTCGATGAAATATCCCGTATGAGAATACCCCACCATCCATGTCACTTCCTGCACAGTATGTTTTCCAGTTTTCAATAATCGTATCGCTGCTTCCAGCCGTTTTTCTACAACATAATCATTAACTGTAACTCCAAAGCACCGCTTAAATCCATCCTTTAATTTTTGCTCGTTGATATCAATCGCCTTTGCAACAATTGGAATTGTGAGGGGGTGGGCGAAGTTTTCACCAATAAATTCCCGCGCTTTCAACAGCGCATTGTAATCTTCCACACTAATACGGATGCCAAAGTCATTTGTAGGAGATTTGCAAATAACCTCGTCGCAGTAAACAGCAATTAACTCAAAAATTTTTCCTTGCAGGTAGAGCTTTTTCATTTCATCGCAAAAGTGGCAAGCAAGGATTTCAGAGAGAATTTTACTGATGTTTGGTGTGTAGGTATATACTCTTACGGGCGCTGTTTTTCTTGTATCATATAATGCCCCCCTTATTTTGATACAGGTGAAAATCTGCTCAAAGATTTTTTCATCCAAAGTAATGCTGATGCCTTTGAATTTTCTGTTTCCGCTTATTCTACTTCGGCACTCCTTAAATATTCCATAGCGTACTTGGCTCTGCTGTGCCGCAATTTGAAATTGATGAACAACCTCGTTATTGATGTAAGACCACTCCATATTGCCATCAATGCAAAAGGAAATCTGAAACAGGCTCAAATCGTCGTGTGTTGTTGTCATTTCAATATCTTCCTGTGAAACAAACTCCGATGTTGTCAACAATATTCCATCGGTAATATCAATGTTTTCAATAGTACCATCCATGAGGGGAATGAGATATTGATTATCGGCTGTTTTATTCGCCTGCATAATCTGACTTGATGCAGCAATGCTTACAGCGACGGGAACAAAACGAGCCTCAGGGTATGAAATAATAATAAGTCAACACCTCCTTGCGGTTAGCTGCCTCTAACTAATGCGCAAAAATCAATCTGCCGAAAGTGCAGGCAGATATTGATATATAAGTATAGCATTTTTTTAAGTTGTATTCAAGGTCAAGAATGTAAATGTTTTTCCTACAGAACACCAGACATTCCTGCTTTTCCTGGAATTTTCCGTGTGCCCAATGTCATCCGTGTGCCGAGAGAGAATGCCCCAGTACTTTCAGCGAAAGAGCCAATCGATTTACCCTTGCTTTCTTATTCAGTTCCATGGCTACCCAACGCAGATGCTCTCTAATCACCCGTCTTGGATGCTTGAGCATATTCTTTTTCAATACTCGCCATACAGCGCAAGGCAGGAACACCACAAGAGGTGTCCCTGCCTTTTCGGATAGGCTGTTTGGCAAATGCAAACCGCGCAAGCTGCCGCTGAAGCAACCGTCAGCGGCAGGCATCATTTCTCACTCCACCAATGCCTTGCCCAAGGCGCGGCAGGCTTCAAGCGCCGCGTCGTCGGGAGTCTCCGTGCAGATCACGCTTTCGCAAACGAGGTTCACCCCTGCGTTGTCGCAGTCGCTCTCCCAAGTGCGCATCCACTCGCCGTCGCCCCAGCCGTAGGAGCCGAACAGCGCCACGCGTTTGCCGCCGAGGCTGCGCTTGCAGGCATCGAACATGGGCTGGAACTCCATTTCCTCCAGCACCTCGCTGCCCATGGCAGGGCAGCCAAAGGCGATGGCGCCGTAGGTGTTCAGATCGCCGGGTGCGACCTCGGCGGGTGTGAGCAGCACAGCCTCCGCGCCCGCGGCAGTCATGCCCTCGGCAACGGCACGCGCCATCGCCTCCGTATTGCCCGTACCGCTCCAATAAACAACAGCAGTTTTCATGTTTGTAAATTCCTTTCTTTTAATGATTTTATATGGTCAAACTGCAACGGCAAGCTACTCAAGCTTCAAGCCGCTTTGCCAAAGGGTTCAGTAGATCTCTGTGTATTTTTTGTATTTCTTGAATAGCGAGCGTGCTTTTTCCTCGTCGCCGTAGACCTTCCAGAGTCCGGCGCATTTGAAGCCGTTCGCGCGGTGGTCGATGAAGCCCCTCACATCCTCCGGCGATAGCTGAGAAACAGCCCTACCTCGTGCGGAAACTCTCCGCTCTCGCGGAAGCGCTGTGCAAGCCGCGCCACACAGCGCGCAGCTATCGTCGCCGTAGCCCGCCTGACGCAGCAGCTCGGACGCCTGCGCGTCCAGCAGATCCCGCCGCAGTCCAGCGGGGCGGTATTGGTAAAGGAGCACCCGCCCCGCTAAAAAGCGGAGCGGCAGCAGGCAAGACCCCTTGGGCGACAGCCACCAGTTCAGCCGCCGGATGTCGGCGAGCAGCGCCTCGCGATTTTCGCAGGGACAGGGAAACAGACTCCCCGTCTTGATGCCCGCGAGCGTCGGTGCGCCCTGACGGATCAAAATTTCTTCAGACATTTGCTATCGCCTCCCTTGTTTTTTAATTGGTTAGCATGCTCTAACCATATTGCCCTTGAGAAGCCGACCGCAGGCGGCTCTTCAAAGATCACCGCCTGCCGCCGCGCCCCAATGCCATGGTTCTCAACCAAGTAAGCCTCGGATGCAGACCGGCATTACTGATGTCATCGATGCTTTACTTAATTCCCAGCAGCAATGTTGAGCCGCGAAGCATCAGGCGTTTGGCTTCCTTCGGTGTCATGAAGCTGCCGTCGGTCGTGTCGATCAGCTCTACACGCTCAT
>ERZ812616.2035-NODE-2035-length-18825-cov-2.683484_pt1 | contig 18825 bp, 9 predicted proteins | sample MGYA00376249_ERZ812616 | MGnify/ENA primary metagenome ERZ812616 (study PRJEB26924, sample SAMEA4378265) | human gut metagenome | biome: human gut; feature: human-associated habitat; material: faeces | place: China | collected 2013 ... | reverse complement strand
CAGAGACTTGCTCTTGCGAAGGTCCTTCTGCTCAGACCAAGAATCCTTCTGATGGATGAGCCGACGAAGGGAATGGATGCGGAATATAAAGAAGAGATAGGGAAAATACTCTGTAAACTGAAGCAGCATGGCCTGACGATCTTTATGATCTCACATGATGTGGAATTTGTTGCAGAGTATGCTGACAGAGTCGGACTTTTCTTTGAGGGAAATGTTGTGACCAGCCAGAACACAAGAGAATTTTTTTCCGGAAATAACTTCTATACGACGGCCGCAAACCGAATGGCACGACAGCTGTTCCCGGATGCTGTTACCGGAAAGGATGTGATCACATGCTTACAGAAAAGCAATTAGATCAGTTCCTGGATGAATTCTGGGAGGACAGTCAGAGTGCACAGACAGAGGCAGAGCAGGAAATATCAGAGGAAAATCTGGAAGAATATGCACTTCCGGCTGATGGGATGATCATCCGGCAGATGGAACGGAAAGGCAAGGTAAGCAGAAGAACCTGGTTTGCACTTGTACTGATGCTTCTGGTCGTACCGCTTCTTCTGTATCTTTCAGTGAGATATTTTCATGGAAGAAAGTATCTCATATGCAGCCTGATCGTGATCATAGCGGCAATGATACCGTTCTTTATGATGTTTGAAGGACGGAAGCCGAAGGCAAGAGAAATCATGGTGATCTCTGTACTGGCAGCCATCGGTGTAGCCGGACGAGCTGCATTCTTTATGGTGCCGAGCTTTAAGCCGGTTGCTGCGATCGTGATCCTGACCGGTATTTCGTTTGGCGGCGAGGCAGGTTTCCTTGTAGGATGCCTGATCATGATGCTGTCCAATATGTTTATGGGACAGGGACCATGGACTCCGTGGCAGATGTTTGCGTTTGGGATGATCGGCTTTCTGGCAGGAATCCTGTATCAGAAAGGAATTCTGAAAGCCCGCAAAGCAGATCTCTGTATATTCGGATTTTTGAGTGTATTCCTTATTTATGGAGGAATCATGAATCCGGCAAGTGCGCTGATGGCTTATGGAACGATAACATGGCAGAGTCTTCTGGCTTTTTATATCTCGGGTGCTCCGGTGGACCTGGTACATGCTTTATCTACGGTTATTTTTCTGTGGTTCCTGAGCAGACCACTATTGGAGAAACTGGAACGTATCAAGAAAAAATATGGACTCATAGAGTCACAGAAAGAGGAAATCATTTGATCTATATCAGTCATTTGCTTCCAGATGAAGAGATGAAAGGACTGGTCACAGAGACCGGAACAGGAGTGGAAAGTATTGATTTTTCCATTTCGGATAATCTGGATCATCTGGGAAAGAGAATAGAATTATATCAGAAAAAACTGGAAAAGATGGGAAATCCTCCGCTGATACTTCATGGACCGTTTCTGGATCTGAATCCGGCTGCTTTTGACAGTCTGATCCGTGAGGTGACGATGACAAGGTTTACACAATGTTATCAGGCAGGACTGGAACTGGGGGCAAAAAAGATCGTATATCATTCCGGAATGATTCCCTGTGTGTATTACCGGGAAGGCTGGGCAGATCAGGTGAGCCGCTTTTTTACAGAATTTCTGGAAGATAAAGATGATCTGGAGATTGTAATGGAAAACGTTCTGGATGAGGACTGGTGTCTTCTTCTGGATGTATATAAGAAGGTGGATCATCCGAAATTTAAATTATGTCTGGATATGGGACATGCACACTGTTATTCGGAGATTCCGGTAATGGAATGGGCAGAGGGGCTCTCTCCGTATATCGGTCATGTACACGTACATGATAACGCAGGTGACAGAGATTCGCATCTGGGACTCGGAAAAGGAACACTTCCGTATCATGAGGTGTTAAAGCTGCTTCCTGTTTCGAAAGAGCGGACATGGACGATCGAATGTTCACATAAAGAAGATGTACTTCTTTGCATACAGAAAATAAAGACAGAGGGATTGTTATGAATACAATGAAAAAGAGAGGATGTCAGATCCTTGTACTGTTTATGACAGCGGGAATGCTGACGGGCTGTGGCGATGGAACTCCGAAATTAGAGGATGCCCTGAAAAAAACTGCTTCTTATGAAATGAAGACAGTCGAAGATCCGGCTTCGGATGCACTTGGCGGAGAATGGACCGTCATGGCGCTGGCCCGTTCAGGGGAAGAGGTAGATGAAAACTATTTTGAAAAATACCGCGCGAATGTTGAAAAAAGAGTTAAAGAACAGGAAGGCGTACTCAGCGAAAATCGATATACAGAGTATTCCAGGGCAGTTCTGGCATTAAAGTCCATAGGAAAAGATCCGACAGATATTGGCGGATATGATATTGAGAAGCCACTGGAAGATTTTGATACCGTAGTCTCACAGGGGCTCAATGGGGCAATTTATGCCCTGCTTGCCCTGAATGCAGATGATCCGGATGCGAATAAAGACGGAGAACTGGAGCAGAAATATCTGGATTATATTGTAGAGAAGGAAAAAGACGATGGCGGATTTTCACTGGATGACAATGCCACGAACGGTGATGTGGACCTGACAGCCATGACGCTGCAGTGTCTGGAACCGTATCAGGATGAAAACGATGTAAAAGAAGTGATTGATAAAGGTGTGGAGTTTCTGGCAGATACGCAGGATGATGATGGCGGTTATACTGCTTACGGAGCAAAAAGCTCAGAATCCATTTCACAGACTGTGATCGCACTCAGTGCAGTTGGTGTAGACTGTAATGAGGATGAACGATTCCAGAAGGATGGAAAAGGACTTTACGATACACTGATGACTTTTTGCCAGAAAGACGGAAGCTTCAAGCACATTCTGGACGGAGAAAGTGACCCGATGGCAACAGACCAGGCATTTTGCGCGATGGTAGCCTATCAGCGTTACCAGAATAAGAAAAATAGTTTTTTTGATATGACAGACCACAGATAAACGGAGGAAAAAACAGTGCCGCAGAAAATAACAGAACTCCAGGAACAGCTGGAGACGATCATTAAGGGAAAAAAAGAAATCACAGACAAAATACTTATGGCAGTTCTGGCAAAGGGACATGTTCTTCTGGAAGATGTTCCGGGAGTTGGTAAAACAACAACCGCGCTGGCACTGAGCCGTCTTATGGGAATGGATTTTAACCGTATCCAGTTTACACCGGATGTTGTTCCTTCGGATGTAACGGGTTTTACGATGTATGACAAACAGAGCGGACAGTTCCTTTACCGTCCGGGTGCTGTCATGTGCAATCTTCTTCTTGCAGATGAGATCAACCGTACCTCCAGTAAGACGCAGTCAGCACTTCTGGAAGTAATGGAGGAGGGACGTGTGACTGTAGACGGTGAGACACATACCGTTCCGGCTCCGTTTGTGGTTATTGCAACAGAAAACCCGGTGGGATCATCCGGCACACAGCTTCTTCCGGAATCCCAGCTGGACCGTTTTATGATCAGTGTGAGTATGGGCTATCCGGATCATCAGAGTCTGGTAGAACTCTTAAGAGACCGGCAGAAGGTCAATCCACTTGAACATGCAAAGACAGTGCTGACCAGAGAAGAAGTGCTGAATTTACAGAAAAAAGTCCAGGAAGTTTACGTGGCAGATGTTGTGCTGGATTATATAGCAAAGCTTGCCGAGGCTACCAGAGACCATGAACTGATCACACTTGGCTTAAGCCCACGTGGAACTCTTGCATTATGCAGGATGACAAAGGCGGCTGCTTATATGAAAGAACGGGACTATGTTGTTCCACAGGATGTAAAGGATGTGTTTAAAGATGTAGCGGCACATCGAATGATTCTGGATTCAAAAGCAAGATATCAGGAAAAAACAGCATGCGAGATTCTGGATGAAATTCTGGACAGTGTTCCGGAACCAAAGGTAGAAGGATGATGAAGAACAGGATCATGTGGCTACTGTGGCTGATCGGCATGGCCGGAGCCACAGTAGTGACAGGCTCATGGCTGATGGCGGCAGTGCTTCTGCTTTCTGCATTACTGCTGCTCTTATCGGCAGCAGTCACCAGTCTGGGCGGCAGAAAAACAGAAATAAAATTATCCGTGCCAAGAGCAGCGGAGCGAAATGAAAATTTCCGGGGCAGAATGACCCTTAAGAATCAGTCAGCATGGCCTGTATTCGGGGGCAGAGGAGAGATTTTATGGGAGAATCTTTTTACTGGTGAACATGGTGAGATTCCGATCGCCTTTTCTCTTGGCAGCAGGGAAAAACGGACAATAGAGTTTGAGGCCTGCAGCGGTTGGTGCGGATGTATAAAAGTGACATTTTCCGGCTGGAGATGCAGCGACTTTTTCCATGTATTTTCCGTAAAGAGACAGGCAAAGGCAGAAGGCTGTACTGTCATTATGCCGGAAAAGCAGAACAGCGATTTTTCCTTCCTCACAAGAGAGGGCTTTGATATGGAAAGCTTCCGTTATTCAGGAAACCGTCCGGGAGATGACCCGGGAGAAACCTATGACATCAGGGAATATCAGCCGGGAGACAGTATCCGGCAGATTCACTGGAAGCTTTCCGGTAAGCTGGATGATATCATGATCCGGGAAAAAAGTTTTCCGGTAGATGATACCGTACTGATCCTGGCAGAAGCGTTTCAGACGGAACGTGATCCAAAAAGGGCTGAGACAGTGGCAGAAGTCCTGTCGGCTGTTTTAAGAGATTTTATGGAAAAGAAAATCCCGTGTCAGGTTGGAATTTATGACAGAAGCACCGGTAAATTTCGGCAGGAAAAAGTCCGGAAGGAAGAAGAACACGAACATGTCCTGTATGGTTTCCTGCGATACGGAAGTGACGAAAAGACACCGATTACTGTACAGGAATATCTTAAGAATCCGGGAGCACAGAATTTTGCCAATTATATTTATATAACCGGAGATCCGGAAGATAAAGAGGCAGAGCTTCTGAAACAAAAAGGAGAAGTTACTGTAATCGGCTGCGGAGTGAGCAGTGGGGACAATAAAGGAGAGCAGATCACATGGAAATACGGATCACAGAATCCAGAAGACAGTCAAAAACAAAATACAGAAAACAGCTGTCAGATATCCTGCTGGAAACTGCGCTGATCGGACTGACTGCCGGAGCAGGACTCTGGCTTGTGCTTGAGCTGTTGACGGAATCCGGACAGATGATACCGCTTCTTGGCAGCGTACTTCTGACCGCACTGATCTGTTCTGTGACAGAACGAATGGAAAAATGCGGCATTTACATAAGAGGCGGCGTGGCAGCGGCGACTGCAGGAGGCCTGTTTCTTCTGTACAGACAGATTCTGGATGGATTTGCACTTTACTGGAATACCGTGGCAGATACATTTGGAAGCAGAGCCGGAATTTATTTTACCCGTTTTGATACTGCAGACATTATGGCGGAAGATACAGCCCGACTGGTTTTTCTTATTTATCTGGGAATGGCAGCAGCGGTCATCGGATTTCTCATCCTGAGATTTCGCATCTATGTACTGGTATTTTTAGAAATCTTTGTACTTCCATTTATGATGGTGCTGACAGGGAAGGAACCAGAGAGTGGAGTCGGCGTGGCTTTCTATATGGGAATTTTTCTGGAGATCAATTATCTTCTGGCCCGTTCCGGCAGAAAGCGATACAGCGAACAGAGCAGCAGGGCCTTCTGGTTTGGAGGCATCCTTACGTGTCTGGTACTCATGGCAGCAGGAGTCTTTCTGGGACAGATCATGCCGGCGGCAGATTATGCATCTTCGGAACTTGTTGAAGAAGCAAAGCAGGAAGCCCTGAATGCGGTGAATAATCTCCGGTACAGAAAAGGAAAAATCAATTCCCTGCCGGATGGACAGCTGAAAAAATGTGGAGCGTGGACAGCATCGGATGAGACGGCACTGAAAGTGACCATGGAAGATCCGGAGTCACTTTATCTTCGTGGATTTACGGGAAGTGTGTACGATGGTTCTTCCTGGAAGAGCATTGATACAGAAGATGCCTATAAACAGAAAAATCTGTTTTACTGGCTGCATCAGGATGGATTCTACGGAGAAACACAGCTGAATCAGGCAAGAAGTCTTGTGGAAGATGATACACTTTCCGATAAGATTTCGGGGATTTCGATTGAAAATGTAAAGGCAGACAGTGAATATCTCTATACTCCATATGAAATGGCAGAACTTCCGTCCGGTTATGAAGGGGAGACATCGCTTACCGACAGCATGCTGAAAGCAAAAGGTTTTTTGGGACAGAAAAATTACAGCTTTCAGACAAATAAAAACCTTGTAAAAGATTTTACGGTGCTTGGGGCAAGAATCTATCAGGCGCTGGCACAGGGTGATGACACTGCTTATCGTGAAGATGAAAGTTATTACAATACATTTGTGTACAGTCAGGACACAGAGCTTCCGACTTCACTGGAGACATTATTCCGAAAAGAACTGGGAGACGGTGGAAACAGGGAGCAGGGACATACCGATTATTATACTGCAATCTCCCGAATCCGTGCATATCTGGAAAAAAATATGACCTACAGTATGGCAACGGATGTATATACAGAAAAAGGTGATTTTACAGAAAATTTTCTTTCCAGATCAAAGATCGGCCACAGTGTTCACTATGCAACAGCGGCAGCACTGATGTTCCGGTATTATGGAATTCCATCCAGGTATGTAGAAGGATATCTGATCACACCGGAGGATATCAAAGATAAAAAAGCAGGGGACACCGTAGAGATTTCCGGAAAGAACGGACACGCATGGACTGAAATCTATATCGACGGTCTGGGCTGGGTGCCTGTAGAAATGACACCGGAATATTATTCAGTCATGAAGGAAGCGGATCTTACCGCAGGACTGGAGGCAAAAGGTGCGAAAGCCGCATCAATTCCGGAAGCAGAATCGGAACCTCCGGCAGAAGAAAATCTTCAGACACACTGGAGTCTGAAACTGGCTTTATTTGGAATCGAGAAACTTCTGATTTTATTGCTGGCACTGTTTGACACATTCTGTCTTGTATTTATCCTGACTGTCTGTGGCCTTCGGATCCGGGCAAATTATCGCCGTAAAAAGCTTTTTACGGGAGCAGATGACCGCCTGGCAGTACGTGCCATGGCAGGCTATGCAAGAGTTCTCTATGCACACGGATCAAACCTGTATTCGGAAGAAGTACAGCGTCAGTATAGAGAAATCAGCAGGATCGGGCAGCGTGCAGCATTCAGTCCACATGCGGTATCAGAAGAAGAACGAAAGAATACGGCGATATGTATCGGCCGGATGAAAGCAGAACTGAAAAAAGCAAAAAACTGGTATGAAAACTGGATCATGAAATATATTGAGAGGTTGTATTAATTGAATAAAAAGAAAAACAACAGAAAAATTATATCTGTTCTGATCGTTCTGGCCTGTTTTGTGCTTTTTGCAGGAGTATTGCTTACAGGAATCCGGAACTATAAAACAGAAAAAAAAGAAAATCCCGTTCAGGGAGTCAGCAGTGAAAGTTCTTTGAAAGGATATCTTGGAAAAGGTTATGCTTATGCCGGTGCGCAGGATAACATATCTGCAGGAGAGGAATCCTTTGGAGAACAGGCGCAGTTACTGGAAGATGCGAAGGACGAAGAGGATGAACCGCAAGAGCAGAAGCAGGCAGAAGTGACTGCCACGCCGGAAGCAACACCGACACCGGAGCCGGAAAGTCGGAATGAGGATAAACAGAATGCAGACCAGGAGCAGAAATCGGTAGATGACTCGGATGGTGAATGGAATGATGATTCTAAAGAGAATACCATTCAATATGATAATACAGGAGAGCAGGACGATGGCAGTCAGGAGGCAGCGCCGGATCAGAATGATGACCGGAATCAGGAGGGAGCACAGCTCCCGTTAAGTCCAACGCCAACGCCATCTCCGGAACCAACACAGGAGCCGGAAGAAGACCATTATCCGGAAATCGCAACAGATCTGACGGATGGAGAGACAGTAAATGGCGACTATCGTACGTTTTATGTACAGGCCACAGACTGGTATGGAAACAGCCTGCCGTCCACTTCACTGGAGATATATGGAAACGGAGAACGGCTTTCTTCAAAGGGTGAACCGTCGACGGGAGTTTTTGCATACCGACTGGACCTGAATGAAGGAAGCAACACGGTCAATATTAAAGCGGCCGATGAGGAAGGATGGAGTACGACACTTCCGACCTTTACCATTTATAAAGGGGAGGATGGACAGGACGAACCGGCCGGCAGCATCACGGTCAGTATTGAGGCGGGAACGATTGGACTTGGGACGATCCTTCCGGCAACATCGATTGACTATTATCAGGGAGAACAGCTTTCCTCGGTCGTTCTCAGACTGTTACAGAATACAGGATTTGACTGGAGAAATAATGGAAGTGCGACAGGCGGCTTTTACCTGAAAGCCATCGGGCGAGGCGGCATTGCATCAGGAGCAGCGATCCCGGATGATCTTATGGAACATCTGAAAAAAGTAAACTGTCAGCTGTCCAGCCATGATGCCAACTGGATCGGTGAATTTGATTTTACCATGAATTCCGGCTGGATGTATTTTGTAAATGGTGAATATATGAATGTAGGAATGTCTTCCTGTTTCCCGGGAGACGGTGATGAAGTAAGACTTCGCTTTACGCTTTATTCAGGAGCGGACCTGGGAGTAGGATCAGACGGTGAAGTATGGGGGGACTGGTAATGAAAAAACACACAATAAAAAGACCGATCATTAAAAAGTTCATAATTGGATCCCTTTCTGCAGGACTTCTGGTTGGAGGAGGAGCTATGGAATTGAATGCTGCTCTTTCCATGGAGGTTTATGCCGCAGATACCACGCAGGAGACCGAGGGGGAAGGAGCAGCACCGACAGAGGCAGAGACACCGGAACCGGCAGCACCGACGGAAGCACCGGAACCGGAACCAGTAGCTCCACCGGCAGAACCAGAACCGACCAAAACGCCGGAACCGACGGAAGCACCCTCGCCGGAGCCATCTGTGACACCGGAGCCCTCAGAAACACCAGAGCCAGCAATTACACCGGAGCCTTCAGAATCACCGGAGCCTTCAGAATCACCGGAGCCTTCAGAATCACCGGAGCCATCGGTAACACCGGAACCTTCCGTGACACCGGAGGTCAAAAGTAATAATACAGATCTGAAAGAATTGTATATCTCCAGCTCTGATACCTGGGGGAAGGGAATCCTGAAACTGGATCCTGCATTAAATAAAGACTGGGACAGATACAAAGCTGTTTATGACGGCGAACGCCAGAGCCTGAATATCTGGCCCGTAGCAGAAGAGGAACATGCCCAGATCAAAGTCTATGCATTAAGTGGTGTGAAATATTCTACTGTCGAACAGGATGAGACAATCAGGGAAACGCAGGATGAAGAAGGGCATACTTACTGGAAAATCTGTTTTGGTGCTCAGGAAAAAGAAGCCAGAGTAAGATTGGAGGTAACTGCTGAGGACGGAACCAGAAAAGATTATTATCTCACACTTGAAATCACAGATAAAACAGCTCCTGTACTCAAAAAAGTCAGTGCAAGCAGGGTATCTTCAAGTGAGGCATCTGTGGTATATAAGACAAGTGAAAGAGGACAGTGTTATTACCGTATCGTAGATGCGGGAAAGAAACATCAGAATCCGGATACCTCAAAAGAAGGACGGGAGGTCCTGGCAGGAACAGATACACTGACGCTTAATGGACTGTCAGAAGGTGCAAAAGATATCATAATCGTAGTAAAGGACGATGCCGGAAATGTCAGCAATCCTCTGGTGATCCGAATTCCGGATATAAAAAAGAAAAATCCGACAGGCAGTGGAAACTCCGGCTCGGTTGTACAGAGACCGGGGTATGGCGGAAATAAAAGTGAAGCGACACTTCCGGGTAAAGGAAATAACGGAGAAGGTTCTCTGGCAAACCTGAAAACGGTTGGTGGAAAAGGTACTTCTTCCGGAAAAAATGAATTGGAAGAAGAGAATAAAGAAAAAAAACTCACCGCCTATGCCGGAATAAATAAAAAAGATTCCGGAAAAAACGGAAAGTCTGATAAAAACGAAAAGGATTCCACAAAAAAGAAGAACGATAACAAAACAGATAAAAAGGCAGATAAAAAGACAGATAAAAAGACAGAAGAGGCATCAACGGATGATCTGACAGAAAATAAAGAGAAGGATAAAACATCCGGAGTTATTTCGGGTTCCTCGGAAAAGAAAGAGAAGAGCATTCCGGAACTGGTGGGAAGTAAAGTTACGAATACGTGGACACATATGAGATTCCTTACAAAGGTATTATCTGTGTTTGCACTGGCAGGCCTCATTTATCTGATCTTCTGGACAGGAGCAAGACGAAGTTTCAGAAAAATGAAAAATAGGAATCCATTACTGCAGCGATGAGAAAGAGAAAGGGAGGTAATCATCAGATGAGAAGAATGGGAAAATGGCTTGCAGTCCTTCTGTCAGTGACTATGCTGGCGGGAACAGCACCGGTTTATGGCGCGGACATATCCGTAGAAAGTGATCTTTCATCAGAGATATCCGGCGAAGATAGCCTGTCGGATGATTTGGGGGAAACCGAAATAACAGAAGAACCGGCAGATGAGAACACAGAGATCACAGAAGAAGCAGATACAGATGAGGATGAAGCTGAGATTTCTGTGGAAGACTTCGCAGATGATCAGGAAGAATGGAGTACGGAAGATACAGATGAGGATACGGCAGAGGTATCTTTTGAAGATCAGCAGGAAGTCGGAGCGGGAGAAACAAAGGAATATCTCAAAGACCTCAGCGTGTATTCCGGTTACGGGGTAAAAGATCCTCTTGAAATGACCCGCAGAGAAGATCTGGACGCAACCTATGGTGGAAAGACTTATACGGTTGAGATCGGATCCAGCTATAATTCTACCGGATTTTATGTGACGGCGGATATCGGGGCTGATGCACCGCAGGGCTCAACGATTCAGCTGTCCGCGTGTGATCTTGATGGAAAAATCGTAGAGAGTGAGATCATTACAACCGGATATACAGATGGAAAACGCTACAATTTCTCAAATATCTTTACCAAAGACAATGGAAAGAGCGCTGTTTATACAGTAACAGCCGGTACAGAAGCAGACAGCCAGACTTATAAGATTGTAGTTCTCAGAAGACTTGATCTTTCCATGATTGGCTGTTATCTTCCATCTGATAATGATATGGCAAAAAATCTGATCTCAGAATTTGACAGCACCGGTATTACAAGGGATTATGAGGTTGCTGTAGGACAGGATACGAAGTCTGTAAAAGTTACTGCAAGTGCTTTTAATGATAAGTGGTATGGACTTACGGTAAACGGACAGGCCGTATCTGACAGTAAGGCGTTGGAAATTCCACTTACAGATTCAGATACAGAGATTCTTTTTCAGATGAAAGAGGATGGAACTTATCAGGATCCGGCATATCAGACATTGTCTTATACTTCCACGGGTACTTATAAAGTTACGGTCCATAAGAAATCGAAAGTGGCAGTTACATTTAAAACAGAACCGTCGGATGCAGTGGTCAGTGTATATGATTCCAGGGGGGAGCGTGTAGAGCCGTCTAAGGATGCAGACATCTATGATTCTCTTTATTATGGGGATAAGTATACCTGGAATGTATCAAAATATGGATATATTTCCAAAAGACAGGAATTTACAGTAGGTGAGGAATCTGAAATCAAGGTAACACTTGAACAGCAGACAGCCAGACAGGAAGAAATTACAGACAATGACTGGAGCAGCTACCAGAATAGTGAGACCAATAACGGAATCACAGACAGAGCTATGCCGACCAGCAAGAATACAATTACACAGAAATGGGCAACGAGACTGGATGCAAAAGGCTGGGATGCAGCACTTACACCACCGTTGATCCTTGGTGGGTATGTTTATGTAGCATCCGGGCAGTTTATTTACAAAATGGACAAAAATACAGGAGACATTATCCAGACAAGTGAACGGATGTCCGGAAATATGCAGTATGCCATGATCCCGCTTGCCTATGCAGAGGGAATGCTTTTTGCACAGATTGGTGGTGGTCAGATACAGGCACTCAGTGCCACGACACTGAAATCTCTCTGGATCAGTGAGAAATTAGGTGGACAGACGCTTTCACCGATCACTTATAAAGACGGATATATTTATACGGGAACATGGAATTCGGATACAACTCCTGGTTCTTATTTCTGCCTTTCTGTTACAGATGAAGATCCATCCAAAGGGAATGAGATAAAATACTGTACATGGAAATATGATCACAAAGGTGGCTTCTATTGGGCCGGCGCCTATGCATCAGAAAATTATCTGGTATTTGGATCGGATGATGGAGCGGGCGATGCATACACATCTATTTTGTATTCTGTCAATACACATACGGGACAATTGATAGACAAGCGCACAGATCTGATTGGTGATATCCGTTCAACGATTACTTATAACAACGGATATGTCTATTTTACGACCAAGGGCGGTTATCTGTATCGGGTTGCGATGAATGCAGACGGAACATTTGGTGCAGTGGCAGGTTATAATCTGGGAGGTGCGGCAACATCAACACCGGTTGTCTATAAGAACAGAATCTATGTTGGTGTCTGTGGAACCGGAGGCCAGTATAACGCAGATGGAGGACATCATTTTGATGTGCTCAAGGAATCTGCTTCCGGACTTTCTCTTGCCTATAAAGTATCGATTCCGGGATACCCGCAGGCGGCTCCGATTCTCTCAACAGCTTATGAAAATCAGGACTTTGACGGTGATGGCAAAGCAGATGGACGGGTTTATCTGTATTTTACATACAATGCATATCCAGGCGGAATCTACATGCTGACGGATACACCAGGACAGACATCAGGAAAAGCCGAAGAACTGTTTCGTCCGGTAAGTAAGCAGCAGGAGTACTGCATCAGCCCTCTTTGTGTGGACAAAGACGGAACAATTTATTATAAGAATGATTCCTGCTATCTGATGGCACTGGAAACAAATGGCGCTTATCTGGACAGTGTGACAGCAAGGCCGGATACAGGCAGTGTAAACTGGGACAAGAGATTTCAGGCTTCCGAGACGGAATATACACTCAGAGTTGCAGAGAATGCAAAGAATGTAACACTTAGCTTTAAGGCTCCTGCAGGATGCACGATGAAAATAGGAAATGATACAATTGATGGAACATATGTGGCTGATGTAAGTTCCGGAAAAGCTGAAATTAAAATTGCGGTAGTTCAGGGTACCAAGAGCAGAGAATATACATTCCACCTGACGAAAGATCATGGAAATTCATCCCTGACCAGTATGATCGTCAGCACCAGCAATACTTATGGAGAGGTATCTCATTATCTGTCAATGACTCCGGCGTTTAACAGTGCAAAGACCGGCTATACTGTGGAATATCTGGACAGTAAGGCAGAGAATACACAGAGATTTCTTCGCGTTTATGTAGAAAAAGCTGAGTCAGATGCAACAGTGAAGACGGAAATAGTAAAGGGAGTCAGGAAAGTAACTACTACTACCAGTGGAAATGCAACACGTTTTAATGTTTACTGGGAAGATAATGTGGATGAGGCTCAGGTAAAAATTACAGTGACTGCTAAAGCGGGAAGTAAGACGGAATATCTGCTGACTATACAGAGAAAAGAAAAGGTTTCCACACCGACACCGACGCCTACAGAAGTTCCGGAAGTGTTCGGACCGTGGCAGACGATATCAACAGCGACTGTTTTTGCACCCGAGCAGCAGAGAAGGACCAGTAATAAAGGGCGTCAGGAAACCCGTACAGTTGGAAGTAAGCTAACACCGACTATTAAACTGAATGCCAGAAGCATCAGGTTAAAGAAAAAACAGTCTACGACTAAAGTACAGGTAAGTGGTCTGGCAGCAGGAGACAGGGTACAGTCCTGGACGACATCCAATAAAAAGGTTGCAACCGTAACATCCCGTGGAAAAATCACAGCGAAGAAAACTGGCAAAGCAAGGATCATAATTACCCTTGTCAGTGGAAAGAAGGCAGTTGTAAATGTAACAGTACAGAAGACAGCTGTTAAAACCACAAAAATCAGCGGTCTCAAGAAGAGCGTAGTACTTAAGAGAAGACAGAAACTGAAACTGAAGCCAGTGATCAGCCCGCTTACTTCCGTGGAGAAAGTGACTTACAAAACTTCCAATAAGAAGGTGGCGACAGTAAGCAGCCGGGGTGTGATCACGGCAAAGAAAAAAGGAACCGCAAAGATCACTGTGAAGTCAGGAAAGAAAACCTACACAGTTACTGTGAAAGTAAAATAAAAAAATGGAGAATCGCTAAATATCCACAGAATATTTGGCGATTCTGTTTGACGCGAGAATGCATAAATGCTATAATATAAGGACAACAAAATAACCAGGCGTGGTCTGGTCGGGAGATGACCAGTTTAAGGAAATCCGGTGTGATTCCGGAACTGCTTTTTTGCTGTATGAAATGTTATATGCGGATGATATTTTAAGTCAGCTAACTAACGCGTTGTATAGGACAGAGACTCATCTATATTATGAGGCTCTGTTTTTTGTTGTTAAAAACAACTAGCAAAAAAGGAGGAGCAAAGTGAAGAAAAAAGAAGTACTGAAACGTTTATCAGCAGTTTCCATGGCTGCCATGATGACCGTAACGATGATTCCTTCCAATGCATATGCGGCAGATGAACTTTTCTCAGATGTTGAAGTTGAAACTTCCACAGATGCAGAGGATGAAGATTCTACAGAGGTAGCGGCCAGTGATGCAGATGATACTTCAGATGCGGATGTTGAAGTGGAAGCAGAAGATGACAATGCGGATGTCAATGTAGAAGAGGATGAGGAAGACAATTCAGAAGGTGTGGATGCATTTTCTGATGGTGGAGACAGTGCAGAAGAGACAGATGCATTTGATGCAGGAGAGGGTACTCCGGCAGCAGATGCAGTTGTACATATGACTGTCAGCGTGGCTGGAGAATTTGCAAAAGACAAAAACGGCGCATTAATGGTAGACAGAGATGTCACAGTCAAGGATATTGATAAGAATGGTATCCTGACATGTGACGAAGCACTCATTGCAGCACATGATGAGTACTATAATGACGGTGCAATTGCAGGTTATGCAACCGCAGATGGAAAGTATGGCAAATACATTTCCAAATTCTGGGGAGATGAAAGTGGTGCATTTGGTTACTGGCTGAATGACAATTCCTGTATGGGACTTTCTGATGAAGTAAAGGCTGATGATTATTTCTCTGCATTTGTCTATAAAGACAAAAAAGATTTCTCAGACGCATATGTAAAATTTGATCAGAAATCTTTTGCAGTAGAAGCAACTCTTCCATTTACCGCAGGACTGCAGAAAGCGGAATGGAATAACGATGCCAATAAGTATGTATATAAGGATTTCGATGGAGCGAAACTGACAGTTTATGATTCATCTTTTAAAGTTCTGCCGGAGGACGCATATACAGTAGATGGGGATTCCTTTACATTTGCTGAAGGCGGAACTTATTATCTGGTTGCATCCGGAACAGACAGCGTTAATGTTGTTCCGACAGCAGCTAAGGTAGAAGTTGCGGGCGAGGTGATCATCCCGGCGACCAGCATTAAGGTGAATAAGGAGACTCTTACAGTGCAGGCAGGTGGCAGTGCGGTGTTGTCCGCAACTGTAGAACCGAAGGATACAACACAGGAGACTGTATGGACATCTTCTGATGAATCCGTTGCGACGGTATTAAGAGGACGTGTAACAGGTGTAAAAGCAGGAAAGGCTACGATCACGGCTACTGCAGGAGACCAGAGCGCAAGCTGTGAAGTTACAGTAACAGCTCCTCCCAAATTGTCTTCTATCAAGCTTTACAGAAGTCAGCAGGATTACAAAGATGGTAAAGATCCGTTGGAGATGACTCCGGAATTCAGCAGAGATCAGCATACATATGATCTGAAAGAGCCGATTGCAGATTATGATGACTTGTATGCTGTGACAGCTCTGGCACCGGAATTTAGGGATGCTGAAAAGATAATTAAATACACTGCGAGTGCATGGGCGAATACCTGGAGATATGTGTCTACTGTAGATGGTGTAGCTGAAAGTGTAGTTACCTATCCGACAGGATATGCTGCTTTTTATGTTGGAACCAGAACAGATGATACGGAATACAGGGTTAATGTTAAGTCATATGCAACACTGAGCAGTCTGAGTGTCGATGGCCGTATGGATCAGGCATTTGATAAAGATGTTACCAGCTATCATGCATATGTTGACAAAAACGCAGAAGGCGTGACTGTCAAAGCACAGGGTAAAGATACCAAGTATACACTGAAAGTAAATGGTGAAGTAGTTTCTGCCAACACAAATTATACGGTTCCATACAACTGGGATAAGAACGGTAAGATGAAGATCGAAGTTGTGGTTGGCGGAAATGGTAAAGAAGATCATACCTATACGATTGAAGCAGAACCGTATCCGGAGAAGGATGTGCCGGAATTTGTCAGCCAGCCAAAGAGTGCAGATTATGTTGTTGGCGATAAGCCAAATAAATTATCATTTGTCGCAACATGTACGGGTAAACTGGCTTACCAGTGGTACAGCAATACTGAAGACAACAATACAACCGGTACTGCAATCGAGGGTGCAACTGAGGCTACTTATCAGCCATCTGCTGAAAAAGAAGGAACCACGTATTATTACTGTGTGCTCACAAATACAGAGCAGACAGAAAATAATACAGCTACAACTGACACCGCTTGCATCACTGTTGATCCGAATCCTATGCCGGAAGCAGTATTTGCAAACCCTGGTGAAGAATTAGGTGAAGAATATCCATGGAACTTTGGATATACTTATAGGAAAGACTGGACTGCTGACGAACTGAGTGTAAATGTAACGACACCGGTAGAGGGCGGAACACTTTCCTATCAGTGGGTTCGCAATGATGCAATAGATAATATGTATGGCATTGTTCCATCCTCAGAAGCTACCTGTACTCCGACTACAGATAAACCAAATGAGACAGGATATTTCTATCACTGCAAGGTTACTTATACTTATAAAGGAAAGAAATATTCCACATACGCAAAAACCGGAAAGAAATATACAGATGCAAGCGGTGAAGAGAAAGATGCTGCCGGCGTTTTTGTATATGTAAAACTTGATTCAATGGCCACACCGAATATCTCCACCCAGCCAAAAGATGCTGTTTATACACAGGGTGATATTCCGAACAGCATATATATTTCTGTAAGAATTTCAGAAACTTATGCACAAGAGACTTGCCAGTGGTATGTGAATGATAAAGAAAGCTATGAAGGTGCAACTGCTGTCAAAGATAATGAATCAGCCCACTCCGAGTGGTTTAATACGGATACGAATGAGCCTGGCACAAGATATTATTTCTGCGTTGTAACAGCTTCGCTTCAGGGTAAATCTGCATCTGCAATTTCCAGAATCTGTAAGTTTGTTGTTAATCCTGTAGATGACTATATCGGAACTTTACTGAAAGGTAAAGGAACACAGGAAGATCCTTATCTGATCTCAACAGCAGAGGATTATCAGGCAGTATCAGATCTGGTTGCAAAAGGAATTTCCTTTAATGAAAGATATCTGAAACAGACTAACAACATTACCCTTCCGAGAGGATGGAAACCGATCGGTACTTCAAAGAAGAAGTTATTTGCCGGATATCTGGATGGTAACGGAAAGACTGTATCCATTCCAAGTGGCGAGCTTCCGCTTCTGGGATATATAAAGGGTGCAGAAGTACATAACCTTAAGATTTATGGTAAGAAGATCGCAGGCTATGGTCTGGTAAACAATTTCGAAGGCGTTGGATTTAATGGCAGTGCGATCATTATTGACAATGTAACATTAAAGAGCGGTTCCAGTACCCTGAAATCAGGTCTGATCGGAGCCAATATTACAGAAAACAGTTTTGCAGGAACCTCCGCAGGTTTCGTTGCAACAATCAGAAACTGTACCATCGAGAGTGGTGTAGTAGTAGGTTATGACAAAGACCAGACAATCATCGGAGGAATTGCAGGACGTATGCAGGGTGTGATTGAAAACTGCGTAAGCCATGCAACCGTATATGGTAAATCTTATGTCGGCGGTATCGTAGGCAGCCGTGATAACGCTATGGGTGACAGTAATGTTTACAGCTGTACTTTTGATGGAACAGTTGTAGCAAGCGGTGACCATGCAGGCGGTATCGTAGGTGGCGGATACAACGACAGCTCTGCACCGAACGGTGGAAAATTCTGCATCAATGGCTGTAAATCTTCCGGTACGATCACAGGATCTGACAAAGTCGGCGGTATCCTTGGTGCTGATACTTATGTATTACAGACATGGGAAAACGTTAAGAATACAGTAAAAGGTAACTCCTTTACTGGTAAAGTTCAGGCAACAGCTGATGGCGCTAAATATATCGGCGGTATCATCGGATATTATGGAAGCCTTGACAAATGGGATGATGTTGCAAATAACTACTATGCAAAAGACTGTGGCGCAGAAAAAGGTATCGGATTTGTAGCAAATGTAGATACCAGCTGCACAACACATGAGACAGAGAGCGGTGCTGCTTATGTTACTACAGGAACATACAGCCGTACAGATGACCCGCTTGGAGCAGATGCTGCAAAACTTGCAAACACAGAAGGTGTACAGGTTTATATTGAAGACCTTAAGCTTTCCGGTGAATGCAGAGATACGTTCTATCTTGGCGAAGAACTGAACCTTGACGGTCTCAGTATTAAAGCAGTATACAGCGATGGAACAAGCAAAGATCTTAACTGGAAAGATCTGGAGATCGAAGGTTTTGACAATACAGTCAAAGGCGAGCAGACTCTGACCCTGAATTATGATGGAGCA